>WLWD01006374.1_pt1 | contig 268219 bp, 162 predicted proteins | sample 6712731 | NCBI WGS metagenome assembly WLWD01 (sample SAMN12718690, study PRJNA576275) | sponge metagenome | isolation source: marine sponge | host: Mycale hentscheli | place: New Zealand: South Island, Marlborough, Capsize Point | collected 2014-11-01 | reverse complement strand
CACCAAGTTCATCATTTCACATGTAATCCTCTAATTCGTCATTTCACATGTAATCCACTAATTCATCATTTCACTTGTAATCCACTAATTCATCATTTCACATGTAATCCACCAAGTTCATCATTTCACATGTAATCCTCTAATTCGTCATTTCACATGTAATCCACTAATTCATCATTTCACATGTAATCCACCAAGTTCATCATTTCACATGTAATCCTCTAATTCATCATTTCACATGTAATACACTAATTCATCATTTCACATGTAATCCACGAATTAATCATTTCACTGGTAATCCACTAATTCATCATTTCACATGTAATCCACTAATTCATCATTTCACATGTAATCCACTAATAAATCATTTCACATGTAATCCACTAATTAATCATTTCACATGTAATCCACTAATTCATCATTTTCACATGTAATCCACCAAGTTCATCATTTCACATGTAATCCACCAAGTTCATCATTTCACATGTAATCCACTAATTTATCATTTCACAGGTAATCCACCAAATTCATCATTTCACATGTAATCTACCAAGTTCATCATTTCACACCATCAAGTTCATCATTTCACATGTAATCCACCAAGTTCATCATTTCACATGTAAACCACCAAGTTCATCATTTCACATGTAATCCACCAAGTTCATCATTTCACATGTAATCCTCTAATTCATCATTTCACATGTAATCCTCTAATTCATCATTTCACTTGTAATCCACCAAGTTCATCATTTCACATGTAATCCACCAAGTTCATCATTTCACACCACCAAGTTCATCATTTCACATGTAATCCACTAATTCATCATTTCACATGTAATCCACTAATTAGTCATTTCACATGTAATCCACTAATTCATCATTTTCACATGTAATCCACCAAGTTCATCATTTCACATGTAATCCACTAATTTATCATTTCACAGGTAGTCCACCAAATTCATCATTTCACATGTAATCTACCAAGTTCATCATTTCACACCACCAAGTTCATCATTTCACATGTAATCCACCAAGTTCATCATTTCACATGTAATCCACCAAGTTCATCATTTCACATGTAATCCTCTAATTCGTCATTTCACATGTAATCCACTAATTCATCATTTCACTTGTAATCCACTAATTCATCATTTCACATGTAATCCACCAAGTTCATCATTTCACATGTAATCCTCTAATTCGTCATTTCACATGTAATCCACTAATTCATCATTTCACATGTAATCCACCAAGTTCATCATTTCACATGTAATCCTCTAATTCATCATTTCACATGTAATACACTAATTCATCATTTCACATGTAATCCACGAATTAATCATTTCAACATGTAATCACCAAGTTCATCATTTACAATGTTAAATCCACCACTAATTTACATTTCACCATGTAATCCACTAATCATCAATATCACATCGAATACATCCACAACAAAGATCATCATTTCCCACATGTAATCACACACACCCAAATCATCATTTCACATGTAATCCACTAATTCATCATTTCACATGTAATCCAAGTCATTCATTTCTCATGTAATCCACTAATTCATCATTTCACATGGAATCCACTAATAATTTCACATGTAATCCACCAAGTTCATCATTCACAGGTAATCACCCAATTCATCATTTCACATGTAATCCACCAATTCATCATTCACATGTCATCCCATAATTCATCATTTCACATGTAATCCAAGTTCATCATTTCTCAGTAATCCACTAATTCATCATTTCACATGTAATCACTAATAATCATTTCACATGTAATCCACCAAGTTCATCATTTCACAGGTAATCCACCAAATTCATCATTTCACATGTAGTCCACCAAGTTCATCATTTCACATGTAATCCACCAAGTTCATCATTTCACATGTAATCCTCTAATTCATCATTTCACATGTAATCCACTAATTCATCATTTCACTTGTAGTCCACCAAGTTCATCATTTCACATGTAATCCATCATGTTCATCATTTCACATGTAATCCACTAATTCATCACTTCACATGTAATCCACCAAGTTCATCATTTCACATGTAATCCACCAAGTTCATCATTTCACTTGTAATCCATCAAGTTCATCATTTCACATGTAATCCACTAATTCTTCACTTCACATGTAATCCACCAAGTTCATCATTTCACATGTAATCCACCAAGTTCATCATTTCACTTGTAATCCATCAAGTTCATCATTTCACATGTAATCCACCAAGTTCATCATTTCACATGTAATCCACCAAGTTCATCATTTCACATGTAATCCACTAATTTATCATTTCACACGTAATCCACTAATTCATCATTTCACATGTAATCCACCAAGTTCATCATTTCACATGTAATCCATCATGTTCATCATTTCACATGTAATCCACTAATTCATCACTTCACATGTAATCCACCAAGTTCATCATTTCACATGTAATCCACCAAGTTCATCATTTCACTTGTAATCCATCAAGTTCATCATTTCACATGTAATCCACTAATTCTTCACTTCACATGTAATCCACCAAGTTCATCATTTCACATGTAATCCACCAAGTTCATCATTTCACTTGTAATCCATCAAGTTCATCATTTCACATGTAATCCACCAAGTTCATCATTTCACATGTAATCCACTAATTTATCATTTCACACGTAATCCACTAATTCATCATTTCACATGTAATCCACCAAGTTCATCATTTCACATGTAATCCACCAAGTTCATCATTTCACATGTAATCCTCTAATTCATCATTTCACATGTAATCCACTAATTCATCATTTCACTTGTAATCCACCAAGTTCATCATTTCACATATAATCCACCAAGTTCATCATTTCACATGTAATCCACCATGTTCATCATTTCACATGTAATCCACTAATTTATCATTTTCACATGTAATCCACCAAGTTCATCATTTCACATGTAATCCACTAATTTATCATTTTCACATGTAATCCACTAATTAATCATTTCACAAGTAATCCACTAATTTATCATTTCACAGGTAATCCACCAAATTCATCATTTCACATGTAATCCACTAATTCATCATTTCACATGTAACCCAAGTTCATCATTTCTCATGTAATCCACTAATTCATCATTTCACATGTAATCCACTAATTAATCATTTCACATGTAATCCACTAATTAATCATTTCACATGTAATCCACTAATTTATCATTTCACAGATAATCCACCAAATTCATCATTTCACATGTAATCCACCAAGTTCATCATTTCACATGTAATCCACCAAATTCATCATTTCACATGTAATCCACCAAGTTCATCATTTCACATGTAATCCTCTAATTCATCATTTCACATATAATCCACCAAGTTCATCATTTCACATGTAATCCACCAAGTTCATCATTTCACATGTAATCCTCTAATTCATCATTTCACATGTAAACCACCAAGTTCATCATTTCACATGTAATCCACCAAGTTCATCATTTCACATGTAATCCTCTAATTAATTTATCATTTCACTTGTAATCCACCAAGTTCATCATTTCACAGGTAATCCACCAAGTTCATCATTTCACATGTAATCCAAATTCATCATTTCACATGTAATCCACCAAGTTCATCATTTCACATGTAATCCACTAATTCATCACTTCACATGTAATTTACCAAGTTCATCATTTCACATGTAATCCACCAAGTTCATCATTTCACATGTAATCCACCAAGTTCATCATTTCACATGTAATCCACCAAGTTCATCATTTCTCATGTAATCCACCTAATTCATCATTTCACATGTAAACCACCAATTTCATCATTTCACATGTAATCCACCAAGTTCATCATTTCACATGTAATCCACCAAGTTCATCATTTCACATGTAATCCACTAATTCATCATTTTCACATGTAATCCACCAAGTTCATCATTTCTCATGTAATCCACCAAATTTATCATTTCACATGTAAACCACCAAGTTCATCATTTCACATGTAATCCACCAAGTTCATCATTTCACATGTAATCCACCAAGTTCATCATTTCACATGTAGTCTACCAAGTTCATCATTTCACATGTAATCCACCAAGTTCATCATTTCACATGTAATCCACCAAGTTCATCATTTCACATGTAATCCACCAAGTTCATCATTTCACATGTAGTCTACCAAGTTCATCATTTCACATGTAATCCACTAATTTCATCGTAATCCACCAAGTTCATCATTTCAAGTATTCCACTAATTTCATCATTTCTCATGTAATCCACCAAGTTCATCATTTCAATATTCCTTGAATTATGTGTGTGTGTGTGTGTGTTGTGTGTGTGTGTGTGTGTGTGTGTGTGTGATGTGTGTGTGTGTGTATGTGTTATAGTATGGCATCAACTGTTCCTGTTTGCTTCAGTTTTCAAAACTAAACATTGTTTAGTTGATATAACTTTTTTTGTAATTTTCAATGTGTGGTGTGGTGCTTTGCTTATAATTTAGCAAAACATCATTATTTCGTAGAAGTGTGTGTGTATCTTATATTGTATGTTATTGTAATAGGTAAATTAGGAGAGGATTTATTATTTTTCTTTCTGCATAGCTAAACTTTTGTGGTTAATCACTTACAAAAACACAATATCCGCTGTTCAATAAATGTCAAAATGCTGGGTCAGCACATTCCAGTTTAGTGAGAAAACACTGTAAGTTTAGTGTGGAGTTGTTGGGGGTTGGGAGGTGGGGTTGTTGGGGGTGGGAGGGTAGGGTTGTTGTGGGTGGGAGGGTGGGGTTGGGGGTGGGGGATGGTGTAATTAGGAGAGAGTTTTACATTAAGGTGAGAAGGAGGAGAGTTATAGTCCATGGTAAGGAGAGAGAGAGAGAGAGATTCCATGGTGATGAGATAGGTATAGTCCATGGTGATGAGAAAGAGAGAGAGAGTTTTAATCCATGGTGATAAGAGAGACAGATTTTAGTCCAGGTGGAGAGAGAGAGTTTTAGTCCATGGTGATGAGAGAGAGAGTTTTGGTCCCTTGGTGAGGAGAGAGAGAATTTTAGTCCATGGTGATGAGAGAGAGAGTTTTAGTCCCTGGTGAGGAGAGAGAGAGTTTTAGTCCATGGTGAGGAGAGAGAGAATTTTAGTCCATGGTGATGAGAGAGAGAGTTTTAGTCCCTGGTGAGGAGAGAGAGAGTTTTAGTCCATGGTGAGGAGAGAGAGTTTTGGTCCATGGTGATGATCGAGAGAGAGAGTTTTAGTCCATGGTGATGAGAGAGAGAGTTTTGGTCCCTGGTGATGAGAGAGAGAGTTTTGGTCCATGGTGATGAGAGAGAGAGTTTTGGTCCAAGGTGGTAAAGGAGAGGAAGTTGGATCAAGGTGATAGAGAGAGAGAGTAGAGTAGAGTAGAGTATTGTGAGGGAGGAGAGGGAGAGATTATAGTTAGGAGAGAGTTAGCCAAGTTTCCCTAACTGTCAACAAACTAACTTGCACTGTAGGTGGGCCACACAGTACAGAGACAGCAGGCTAAGTTTAAATTTTACAGGTGTGTGTGTACAGTCATTATTGCAGCTGAATAGTGTGGGTTGGTACATTAATTGCAGCTGAATAGTGTGGGTTGGTACATTAATTGCAGCTGAATAGTGTGGGTTGGTACATTAATTGCAGCTGTGCAAATGTAGATACTGAACTGTGTGTGGAGGCCCAGAGAAATGTAGATGTGGCAGCTGGGACCTACCTACACCGTACCACCCACCAAGGGTTGAACTGATTAATATCCTCAGGTTCCCTTTATTATTCTCCTAAATACCCTTATTATTCTAGAATTTTTCACTATGCTATTTTCTATTTATTATTCCAGAAAAAATGCAAGCACAATCTGGCAGTAGTGTTGAAGCAGCTCTATCAAGGACTGAGGAATTGAAAAAGTATAAGTATTACTTTCAAAATCAGTGTAATTTCTCTATGTGAATGTGTGTGTATGTGCTTTTTTTCCTTTCTATTCAATAAAGCTAATGTGCAACTTTATTTTGACCTCTCCTTTTTTAAATACTTTATTGATATTGGTTACACCACAATCAGGAGCATAAGGCTCCAAATTAAATATTGGTTGAGCCCTGGAAAATTTGGGTGTGAGCTGAACAGGAAGTGAGTGTGTCAATTATCAAAGTAGGGCGGAGCATAGCCTTGGCAATTAAAAGTATTAATCTCCAATATTATTAACTCAACCCGACCCAGTGTCTTTATGAAGAATAATACAAGGTTTTCAACAAAACAACAACAACTAGCTAATAGATAGGTTAATATTTTAAGCATATAAGAATAATAAAGAATAAAATAAAGTAAGAAAGGAATAATTAATATCAAGGATAGATTACAAGTACATTCACATTCACAATATTCTTCATTGCTTCATTGTTGCACACTTGTAGCTAGACTTGTCTTCAAGTGGGCTATCCTTACACCAACCCAACTTCTACCCCCTCTCTAAGTGATGCACACCATCTAAATGGAATTTCTTTCAAATGGTCTTCATGAGTGTCAATCAAATCATTCAAATCAAGTATTAGTAAATAGTACAAGAAGCTAATTTTAACTGTCAAAAATTTTCAAGTAACTACATTACAACCCTCCTCAGCATGCAAGAAATTGAAATGCTAAATAGATTATGTTGAACGTAGAATATGTGTGAAGGCCAAATTCAAATTGGCAATTATGTCTCCAGCTTATAACATTGTTGATGGTGTGATTATAGTTACTGTAAATTTTTGTGCTTTTTTTATTTTGAGAGAATACAATAATTATATTAATCAGCTACCATTTCTGTGGAGATATAATTATAGCAAAAATGTATTGACATAATAATATTGATGTTCATAAAGAGATAGCTAAATGGTTAGGATAAATAGAGTCATGAGCATAACTATTAGTTACTGAGAAATGAAACCGTAAAAGTCATCAGAAAAGCCAAGTGGTTTGGAGCGTGTGGATGAAGGTCCAACCACACGTGGTAAGGTTTGATGGTTGCCTTGTTTCGACTTATTCTTTTTAATTTTTCTATCAATTTGATTAAAAAAACTGTTGACATTTGGAGCCCTCCACTTGAGTGCCTTCACAAAAAAAACCTGTCTCTTTGATCCTCCATCCATATCTTCTTCACCACTTTCTTCACTTGACATAAAATCTTTAGTCAGTACTTTAGTCCATGCATCTTTCTGGGAATCTGTTAATTTTTTCGATTTATTAACAATAGAGCGTCAACATTCCAGTTACTACACATGTTTATAACATACTATCATAATACCAAACTGACACTGCTTAATAATTGTCAATGACATTTGATGCTGAAACATTACACAGGGCTAACTTACCCTTGTAATTCTGTTGCGCCTTCGTTGTTGGTCCACTTTAAGTTTATACTTTCCGTTCGCTTTTAAATGGTCTTCCTCAAGCTTGGATTGAAAAAATCGTCTAGTAGCATCTGCAATGATATACAGTGACCAATGAACTATGTAAATTTCAACCTATAAAAAGGAGACAACTAACAGTAGTGCTCTAATAAAAATGTACAACAAAAAAAGAAATCTTTGCAATACCTCGAACTTGAGCTGAGGTTATACTAGGATTGCTGGCCTTTACTTCTGTCATAAGACGAGAAAGAACTTGTTTATTTTCTGGGTCTGTAAACCTTTTTCTGATATAGAAAAAAATATTGCATAAGTAAACATTGACTAAAAAAAATAAGCTTACGGGGTTACAAATCCTGGGAAGTCATCACTCTCTTCCAGCAATGCTTTATAAACTTCTCTCACCTCATGCTTCAGTGAATATTTATAAGGAATAAAGAAATTAATTGATAATAATTATACTATAAACAAGTTAGCACATTAGTCTTGTTTTAGTTAACTAAAACTAAAACCCAAACCCTTAGTTTGGGGTATTTTACTTTTGGTAACAATAATTAAAGCTAAGCTGTAGAAAAATGAAAAAACTAACTAAATATTTTAGAAGACAGTAAATTATTGTATTGATGTAATAGCTACTAAAAACTAACTAAATCTTCAGGTAGAATTTGGGAAAAAAATTAAAACTAAGCATTCAAGATATTTTTTTTGTATGAATAACTAAAACTAAGAAAATCTGGAAGCTCTAAACCAAAACAACACTGCTAGCTACATAATTGTTTTATAATTACACAAACAATTTTTTGTTGCTTGTTCAATTTTATAGATAACTTACTCTAATTCTAGGAGTCAGATTTAATTTTCTTCTTCTTTCTCTTGAAGGTTCTGGTGATTCAGGGGTAGATTGTAAACCCTGTAACTTATCTTCTACTGATTGCAAGCGAGTGCCAAAGTTATCTAAACGCTGATGTAATTCATGAAATTGAGAATTTGTTTTTTTAATTTCATCCAAAATTTGCTGTTGGACTGCAAGATCCTCAGTGTCTACTCGCCGTGGGCAACCGAACAAAGCTCTACTGTCTGATGTACTGAAGGACCTAACAGGAGTGGAGACAGAACTAGGACTATCTAAGTCACTGTAAGCTGCATCAGACAGTTCAGAAAGATCTTCCTGAGACATGTCAGATTGATTTCAGAACAATTATCTGTACTGTGCAGAATCTGATTATAAGAGAGGAGAGAGAAAGGTTGACAAAGCAAAGTATTGAAGTAGCTACGCATGCGTAGACAATCTTTTAAGTCGCGGTAAAGCTTAAACTGAAAAAGTATATATATTTTTATAGCAGATTTTAAACAGCTCAGATCAAACAGAGTGAGTTTTCTATTTTGTATGATGGAAAAGCGTGTCAAAAGGATTTACAGAGTGTGCCCTCATTGTGAGAAACAATTGAATTTGAAAATATTTAGAGAGCATAAAAAGCTGCATTACAACTTGTCGACTAAATTGTGGACTAAAACCGTTGTTGGTGATAAAGTCTCTTCAGGCAGTGATACCAGCTCCAGTTTTGAATTAACTGAACAAGTAGAGCTCAGAAGGTCAAGTGAAGAAAATACCAGCAACAGCACCGACATCCAAACAGTTTCTAGCTCAACAAGCTTACACAGTGAAAGCAACTTATTCACAGAAGCTAACTATAATATGGAAGATACTTGCACTGCCAACTCAAGTATGTTGCCATATAGCTCAATTATATCAGTTACCTTACCAGATTTTTTTAAAATATAGGTACAGAGTTCTGGATAGAGAGTGACAGAGAAATCGATGAGGACATGAGAGACAGTACCTGCATATCAGCACCAAATATTTTGTCTGATGATGATAGTTCAGCAGAAAAAGAAGCTCACATTGTTATCAGATGGGTATTTATGCTAATGTCTATCTTTCAAAGTCGTTTTTTTATCACAGGTCGAGCTATGACATGGTTAGTTAAATTTATCGGCATACTTCTTACTTTTCTTGGAAATTATTCTCCCAAAATTGCCACTATAGCATTACAGTATTCCAGGAAAATGAGAGAACTAAATAAAAATATTGAAGATGATTGCCAATTTATGCGCAAAGCTGTCTGCATTAAATGTGATTCAGTTTACAACTTTGATGAGTGTTTGGACAAAGTGGGCTCTTTAGTACAGCCAAAAATATGTGCATATAAATTGTTCAATAAACAATGTAGTTCATTGCTAATGAAAGAAATTGTTACTTGTAATGGAAATCGGAGATTATATCCACACAAAGTTTTTTGTTGTTCTAATTTGGCTGCAGATTTACAAAAATTAATTTTACGTCCAGGCTTTTTAGACCTCTGTGAGTCCACAAGAAATTTATCAACAGTTGCGGAAGGAGTATTGAGAGATGTGTTTGATGGCACTATTTGGAAACAATTCACTACTATAGATGGCTCTCCATTTTTGAATGATGCAAACAATTATGGCTTATTGCTTAACATTGACTGGCTTCAGCCTTTTAAACACACAAAATATTCAGTAGGTGTTATATATTTAGCTATACTAAATCTGCCTAGATCGATTCGATTTAAACAAGAAAATGTAATACTTTATGGTGTTATTCCTGGACCATGTGAACCATCATTAACCATTAACACTTACTTAGATTTTCTTGTTTCTGATCTATTGAAATTATGGAAAGGTGTTAAATTGAGACTTCCAGGCTCTGACACAGAGACTACATTTAGGGCTGCATTGCTTGGTGTAGCATGTGATCTACCTGCTGCACGGAAAGTTTCTGGCTTTTTAAGTTATTCTGCTAATTTGGGGTGTTCACGATGTTATCAAAAATTCTCTTGTGGGTTTGGAAGCAGAAATTATGACAACTTTGATCGAGATAAGTGGCAATTACGTACAAATAAACAGCATCGTGAAAATGTTAAAAAAATACAACAATGTACCACCAAAACTCAAAGATCAGAGCTTGAATCTAGATATGGCTGCCGATACTCTGTACTATTGAAGTTACCGTATTTTTGTCCGATTGAAATGACACTCATTGATCCAATGCATAATCTTTTCTTAGGGACAGCTAAGCATTTTGCAAGAGATATCTGGATTGGTAAAAATATTTTAAGTGGTCAGGACATCACCACTGTAGAATCAAAACTAAGGAATGTCATTATTCCCGCAGGAATTGGGCGAATTCCAGTGTCTATTAATACTGGAGTTTTTTTGACCGCAGATCAATGGAAGAATTGGACCCTGTACTTTTCAATATATTGTTTAAAAGATATTTTATCTAATTCTGAATTGGAATGCTGGAGACACTTTGTTTTATCATGTAGGAAGTTTTGCAAATTTTCTGCATCTTTAGTGGACATTGCAGTTGCAGATGAACTCTTGGTAAGGTTTTGCAAACGTGCTGCTCATTTATATGGTAGTGGAGTGATTACACCAAATATGCATATGCATTGCCATTTAGCAGAATGCATTAAAGAGTTTGGACCTTCACACAGCTTTTGGCTTTTTCCTTTTGAACGTTACAATGGTATTCTTGAAGGTCAGCCAACGAACAATAGATCTGTTGAGCTTCAACTTATGCATCGATTTCGTAAAGATATTAGACATTTTGAGTTATACCACGAGTGCAAAGATATGCCTTATGCTGATCATTTTCGGGCGGCTCTTCCACAATCGCTCACTGATCTCTCATCTTTAGAGTTTGATGACAGCACACAACCTGGTCCTAGATTCATCACTGGAATTTTGACTGCAGATGAAATTCAGTACATTCAAAAGTTTTATTGTCATTTGTACCCACATCAAGCAAGTTTGATTAACCAGAAGAAAGTGACAATTACTTCAGTATATAGAAAATATAGCAGCGTGAAGTGGAAGGGAAAAGTAATACATTCATGTTTGAACAAAAATGTTAAAAATCCATATGTGTATGTGAAACCACCATTTCCTCACCAAAATTCTGTTTTTGATTCTTCAAGACTTGCTGAGATTCAGTACTTTTTGCTACACCGAGTAACATTTCCAGAACTTGAAAACCCTGTTAGCCATTTACTTGCTTGTGGAAATTGGCCAATGGTTCATCCCAACAGGAACTATTACGGAAAGCCAGTTGAAGTATTTTGCAGAAATCTTTATGAATCAAACTCGGACAATTCATTCTTTCTGGCTGGCTCAATTGAATGCCGTACAATCATTTGTGCAGACAAAGTTCTAGGGGAAAGAGTACTTACTGCTATACCATTGGTAGAATAAATATATTATTCTTTATGCATTGTGATTTGATTTTCTGGTTCATCTGATAAAAAAATATGATTGTGCTTATTGAATGGAGACTTTCATTGCCCCTTCAGTTTAGGGAGCAAGATTTTAGCTTAATACTCCACTGGCAGATCAGGTTAGCTATAGACAATACTGGATTTAGGTGGTGAGCGCAGTTGCAGATGGTTTTTCACAGGAACTGTTGCAAAGCTGTTATGGGCTTTAGGATTATCACCAAATCCCAGGGGCTTAACGCAGAGAACAATGCAGTAGGTGGCAATTCTTTAGTCTCTAATCGACTCTTACCTAATAGGTAAAGGAGAACGCGTGAAAGTAATAATACTTAGTTGTAAAAGGTAAGGGATACTATAAAGTAGCGTAGCGAGACCCTTTACCTACGGCTATGTAGTTATAGGTAAAGGTAGTTATAGGTAAAGGTAGTTATAGGTAAAGGTAGTTATAGGTAAAGGTAGTTATAGGTAAAGGCAGTTATAGGTAAAGGCAGTTATAGGTAAAGGCAGTTATAGATAAAGGCAGTTATAGGTAAAGGTAGTATAGCATGCAGTGTAGCCAGACACTTTACCACCCTTTACCAGCTACAAGGGGAGGAAACAGTCTGGAACACTGCCATTGTATTGACTCAGCGGTTCTACTCCACCAGGAAGTTGGTGGAGTAACATTAGCAGTATCACAACTGTAACCACTCTTTCTGCGAGCTGCAATTTCGCGCATGGACAGTGATGAGAATATCTGAAGAGACTGCGTTAGATGCTGTAGACAAATCTTAGGCAGTCTGGGTTACTCGTACATTTAGACTGCAAAGATAGCATTGATTGAGTAAAAGTTTAGGCTCACAAGTTTCTCTTTTACCGCACGCGGTCACTTAATGTTATTCATAGTACTAAAGCCTAATTACCTCCAACTTTAGGGTGGAACTAGCTAGGAACAGCTGAGTCAATGGCAGTATTCCAGACCCTTTCCTCCACCAGCATAGCAGGTAAAGGGTCTGGCTAAGTGAGACTAAGGTAAAGGGTCTGGTGAGCAATACTACTAAAAGTTATTTAGGAGCTAATCTGCCAGGAACAGGTAAAAAGTATGGATGATGAAATACTGTATTCATTACTTAACTTGTAAAATTGGCTGCCAAGTATTGAAATACTCATTATATAATAAGCAGCATGCAATATACATCCCTAGATCACAATTTCAATATACATACATTATGTATGAACTACATGTAATCGCCAAATTAATTAATAGTGTAGCTCCAAATCCACAGGAGTGAAAATTTTAAAGTGAATTATACTCAGCTTGTATTATTAATATTATTTAATATTTTATTTTGCATAGCTACCAAGAGAGAAAAATATAAAATCTTCCAAAGAACAGCAGTATTATGACAACAAATTTGGTGATATTATATAGCAGCTAAGATAGTGCAGAATTTTATGAAATCATCACTTATATTCTACACACATAGCTACCCCCACCACACCATCTGTCACATCATTTCTAGCTCAATTTTAGAGTCACTTTTTTGAGTGCTTTCAAATCCTATTTTAGAGGTTTCTTGTTATTTCTTTGTCAAGTTGAGTCTTCATACTTCCATGGCTAAGTCTGCAGTAAATTAGGTCCTTCCCATAGGTGTAGCTATATAGAAAGACATAACATAATAAGAGATTTTTACAATAAACACACAAAATAGGTTCAAAATATTGAATGGGGTGCATGGGGGAGTCTAAACATACCAGACCCTTAGTCCTATAAAAATAGTTTGACCTAAGATATTGAGTGGAAGTGCTGACTACTGAACTGACATTCAAGGTTTTTGTAATTTTGGCAGGTAGCTAGCCAACTGTTAGTGTCTTAATGGTGTAATATAATATATAATAGTAAATAAATATCTGTAGCTATATAATATTATGATTACTAGCTATAATAGCTACAATTGTGTAACTATTGCAGCTTTGTTTAGTAATACAACAAAAATGTTTACATTTTTACAATGACATTTTTTTCAATAATGTAGGGTTTTTAAAATATCTAGGAAAAATAATAAGAAAGTTAACAACTAATAAATTTTTTGGAAATTTCGTACAAAACCATTAGAAATTGAAACATTCCTGCAATGAAATTGGAATAAGAAACATATTAGGAAACTATCAAGGAAACTTGAACTTTAATTTAAGGAAACATAAGAGGAAATTGTTAGGAATTGTAAAATTGAAATTCCTGGAAAGTTACCTGAAATGAAACACATTGGAAACATAATAAATTTCCCTGTGTGTTGTTCAAATATTAAAGAATCGATGATGAATTTATTGGTTATAACGTCAGGTTGGAAACTTTGATGAAGTATGCACGCACAAGAGCGTTGTGGGAAATACATTTTGAGAATGCTTATCTAAATTAGGTGAGAAAAGCATATAAACATACATATAATCAACCCATAATATGGGTTGATTATATGACATATTATGTCCATTGGCAAAAGTACTGTATTTTTTTTACAGCAACACCTCTTTACAAAGGCCACCCATGCATGGGGACAAATGTTTTGATCTTTGTTAAGAGTTTGGTTGCTTTCAGAGGTTAGCTATTTTAGATTGTGGAAGATCATTTTGCTCCATACTGTTTGCTGTCGTTGAGATTAAAGGTTGCTTTTCCAGAAATCCATTGTAGAGAGGTTCTACTGTATACATAGCTATATGTTTACTTAGCTAATTGTAATATTAATAATTGTCATCCACTCTAGGGTAATTTCAAATTTTCTATATATCTTCTCCATTTAGTTTTATATAGCTGTTCTTCAAACTAAGGGTTTTGTCTTAGTTTAGTTGACCAAAACAGTAGCTACTAGCAATGGAAAATATGAACTCCAGTGATCGGAGTGATCATTATTAATTTTTATCACAAACTTATCCTGATTAAGATTCTCTACATATTGTATTATTCTCTCTAGACATAAATAAATCATATTTTAGCTATGCAAGTGAGAAAAATTAGTCTAAAATAGTAGAACCCACAAATCAAGAGCAATCTTTCAGATCATAAATCAGAGGTTTGCTTGATCCAAGGAGTAATAAATTATCTAATTGGATGGTGCAGGAAGAACATTCACTGTAGCTATGCACTATTATACAGTGTTTCCATACAAAATGTCGAAATTGTTCAACATCCGTCCATTCTATAGCTAACTGGTTGTCATGACGCAAATTTCAAGTCTCTCTACTCACTAGAATTTAGCTTTGTTAAGTTGGTACTTTTATGTTACTGTAAGTCTAAAATATCTGCCAAGTAACAATTTTTACCAGTGCATGATCGACTAAGTAGAACTACAAGTAAAAGTGAAATAGTTGAAGTTGAATGAGTTACATTATTTTGATTACTCTGTATCTATAATATCTATGCTGCAATGCCCTAATTTGCTGGTTTTAGTGGTAGATCAGTATGCACTGCTTGCTTATTGGACTTCATATCTGACTCCGTACAACAGTCAAAATGAATGTAACCACTGTTGTAATAGAAATATATTTGTAGTAGTAGTTAACCTCCTCCACAAATCCTCCCACTCCTGTTGTGTGAGGTTTCACTGCGTAATGAGTTACTGCACAAAACTATCAATAAGTATAACTCAAATTAATGAAAAACAAACAAACAAAACAACAACAAAACAACAACAACAACAAAACAAAACAAAAAAACAACAACAAACAAACAAAGGGAAAAAACCCCAGTGGGTTCAATGAAAATGCACAAAGAAGTGGGATGTGATAGAATGACAGGTGTTAAGAATGTTCGCAGCTTCCTTTCCAGTTATCTTGAGAAGGACAATTCACTAGGGGGCCACCACCTTCTTGTGGGGGAATGGCCCACACTGGTAACAAAATTCTGTGCTTGTTTTGCCATACGACGAGCATCAGCAGAATTCCACTGTTCACTGCATCTAAAAATCAAGAGCATAAAAATATTTCACAATTTCTTTCTCAGCCTTCTTTTACTCATTAGATGTATTCTCTCTCTTTCACAGGCTTTTAAAAAAGAAATTTAAAAAAATGTTTGTCTATCACTAGGAATCCAACATGAGACCACTCAGGGGCTTCTCTGGCATTTCTAAGTGGTCTGGCCAGGAATTGAGTGTGGTGTAAGAGGTGTGATATACCAAACCACAGTAAATAGCATCTGAAGCATGGACTTCCTAACACAATAAGCTGTGTGGCGCCTTAGAAAGAAAAAAGAGGAGCATACGCCCACTTTTGGAAAATTATCACTCAGCCACAGAGTGTTTGTGTGTTAAGCAAGCTGGTGACAGCCAAACATTTTTTTTTATTTGTATGGTTAAAAAAAAAAAAAAAAAAAAAAAAAGCCGTGAAAGAGAAACATCCACAAAAATATTTGTATAACAACACACACACAAAATTAAACATACCTTTAGTAAACTAATTTTAGTCTGTCACATGAAGTACAGCATAAAGACTTCAGTACTCTGCAAAACACATAACACACACACATGTACACACACACACAGAGCAGTATGGTACATATAAATAATAGCTGGATAATAAATTTAGACATTACAATTTGATTGAACTCAGATATAGCTTTCGCACTAGAATAGTTAAAAATACATCTCACCTAAGTATTACTGCCTTAAGGAATGCTTTATTACATATATATCTTTATTAATGCTCATCTACACAATCACATAGGAACCACAATGTCAAACATTCAGTATGCACATACGGCAGTTCTGCCTTCTCAGGTTAATGTCAATGGCACAGACCTGGACTGAGCAAAACTTCAAAGTAGTGAAGTGTGTGAACTGATAAAACAAAACAACAACAACAACAACTGTCTTGGCTCCACCCAGAGTGGTCAATCTCAGGATAACTGTCTGTCGGAACCACCCCCACAAGGAGGAAGAACTGACCTACAGCTATCCGTCTGAACTTGGAACAGAACCTGTTATTGATTACCACCACATTTACCTCATCATTTAACACCCACACCTTACATTTGGCCAGCTTGCTGGCGCCTCTCATCTTAAAACTTAATCATATTCATCTCAATCTCCACCTACTTCCTACCTATCTTAGTTCTATACCATATCACCCTATATAATCTGTACCAACTCGCAATCAATTATTATTCTTGCGCAAATAAAGTCTAAGTGCTGGCGCGAGCCTCTGTACGTCTCACTGACTAATTAGATGCCATTATAAGAATTCTGGTCCTAACAGTAAGTCCAAATTTGTAGCTATTTGTTGTGTGGACTAATAGACTATTTTTTTGCATCATAGTACAGTGCGTCCAGCTTAAAGAGTGAACTTTCTGAAATTTATGATGCTATCACAAAAACCACTGTAATATATGAAGTATGCATGATCAATATCTAAATTTTGGAAAAGTTACACATTATTGGCATACAAAGCTGCACTCAAATTATTTTTGTGGTTTTGTGGTTAGTTTTGTGGTAACAGGTGATACAACGGAGAGCTTTTGGGCAGTGAATTTGGTAGTTTTTAAGAAAAAAAAAGAGAAATTATTGGTCCTTATCTTTCTAACTTGGTTCACTGATAGTTAAGCTCCTAATCTTTCATTTGAACCAAATTTTGTAAGTTGGTGAAATTTTTTACGTCCAATATTTAACGTTTTATGAAAAAAAGTGTTTAAGAAAAAACTTTTGAATTTATTGGGTTATATCTCTATAAATTTGTTCTATGGTATAAAATTATGATACAATTTATGTGTATTAATTTGATAGCTTCATTTTTAATAATCACTGAATTATGGCCAATTTTTCATTAAATTTACATTTTTATGGTAAGGGTCTCCAAATGATGACGTTTGAGGTAATAATACGCGGGCTGATCTACGTAAGCGTGACGTCTAAAATGTGCGCATGCGTATTGCTGCGATAGGTCCAGCTGGTGGCGCCATTTTACCGCACTTTTCAGTGGCATTGGCTGCCCAGTTATAACTAATCACTCGTAGTTTATAGTTTGTATGAGCTTCTATAGTACTTCTTATAGAGCTTCTTATATAGCTTCTTATATAGTTGTGCGCTAAAACTGGTTGAAGGTTGCGGAGGGTTATCTGGAGCTACAAAGCTTAGAGGAAAGAAGCACAGGACCGCGGCTGAACGCCTCCTCAAGTAAGTCTGATTGTTGTGTGCTTAAGCGTGTATTTAAACTCTATTCTTACTTTCTTGGTGTGATGAAGTTCTGAAGTACTCAACAGTAATGTGAAGAATCCAGCACATCACCTACACTTTAGCTATGGCCACACACATTCCAGTATTACTTTGTCCTTCACACTGAATCATTCATATCATTTTATTCATGATTTTACTATATTTTCTATCTACTTGTTAAATTTCAACTTTTTTTAAATTATACAAAAAAAAATTGACAATTAATATAATTTTATAATGACATTATACAATATATATTATTACATAATTTTATGATGACATGAAATTGTGGTAGATACAAGCAGCAGTTGAATTTGGAGGGTGGTAAATAGCATCACCATAACCATAGAGAACTGTACCTATATAGACATGAGGAGTAATGGACAGCTAAAGCATAAATAGTGGCATATAGAGTCTATGATGAATTGTATATCTTCTTGGTCAGCAAACAGTAAATTGGCTGAGTTTCTAAATAAATAGGCCCTATTTAAACAGGTAAGAAAATCTGAGTGGACAAGCAACCCGTGATACAAACCTACCTCACATTGTAGCTTGCTCTTGTTAAAAACCTTGAATAGCAACAAAGTCCTGAGCCTAAAATGAACCAGAATGTCAAGCAGAAGGGGTAGAAACGAAGTCACCAAACTACGACTGCTTTTTGTTTACAATTGTCTCTGAGGTACTGCGCACGTGTTTGGCCCGGTTTGAGATAAGGGGAATACCCGTATTACTGGTGGGTAAAGCGTTGCGCGGCACAAACCAATTACGATTAATGACGACGCGTAGACGAAAATGTGACGTTAAATAAAATGGCGAATAATGTATTGCAGTCTATGGGCGATGCGCGGTTCTCTACCTTCTATGAGTTAAAGTGATTTTGTAGCTGTTGGAAACAACATTTGGAGGAGTAACAATAAGGTACATGCATACCAAAAAGCTGTATTTTGTTTCTATATGATAAATTCAAAAAGTTCACTCTTTAAGCTGGACGCACTGTAAACAGTTTTGTCTGTACCGGCTTTTAAAATATATCTCGTTGCTGAATGTCTGTGCAGGGGAAAAAAAAAAAAAAAATTATTGGCGAGCGGAGCAAGCAAGACACTCTCAGGGGTAACACAATTTAAAATCGGGGATGTTTGTTTGTTTATATGTTGGACGTACGTATGCCATTTTGTACTTTGACCCTCTCGTATTTTCGAGTTAACTCAGCGTTCGGCCCCGTCCCAAACATCACTAAACAGTATCCTCCGGTTTAACGATCATTACCCGTATCATCCTAGAAATGGGATTGTTTACTGAAACTTTGAATTTTTTTGTGGGTGCAGTTTAAACTCAAAAACTTACTCGAGTACCATTTCTATCGAGTTAGTTGCGGTGGTAAGTTAATACGCTATTTGTCATAGTTATAAGCCCTACGCAACAGTATTTATTGTCAACTAGACTTACCACAAAGATAAGTCTTGCGTACGTATGTTCAGTTATGTGAAAGTATTGTGCGTTACAAAAATATCCCAAAGAAAAAGTTTAAAGAACGTGACTTGTTTTTTGTTTCAATTGAAATAGTTTCGGGGAGTGGTTACTATGGCATTGAATGCCTTTACCGTATAATACATAATTAAAAAACTCCACTTTTTTTTAGTAGCTTGAATATTAGAAGTTAAAACCAAACGTCTAACACTCCAGTGTAGTATTAGGCTCGCTCGCCATTTGTGCTCAAGCACATCACTAGTTACATTTTCATGTTACCGAACTGGTCGTCATAAACTTGGCGGTGAAAGGGTTAATGAATCTTACATTATCTGGAAATCACAGGACCATAGAAACACTTGACTCCAGGTAACAAATGACTAACTATCATGTGTACCATTACTTTTCTTCTTTCACTTTCATTTATTTCACTACTGTAGCTATGTGTGTGCGTGTGTTTGACCAAATGATTCAGGAACTCTTCACCTTTCATTTGAATTCAATACTTTACAAATGAAGAGTTGAATAAATATAATGTGTGTGTGTGTGTGTGTGTGTGTGTGTGTGTCCGGCCACACATACAAATGGTTTCAAAGAATTATTCTGTTAGTAAATGAAATGACAAGAGTTCTAAAAGTTCAGACTTTAAGTCGCTCCCTATATTTCAGGTTGTCTAAGTGTGCATTAAATGGAAATATCCACAAGTCAATTAAAATGAGTAATAAATATAGTAAATAAAAAAATAATTTCACAAGGCCTCTTTCTTGTTAGTGGAGTTAAGAAGTCATTCTAGAGTTCCTCACCTCTAGTTTTGAAGTCCAGGAGTCATCACGTGTACACCAGTGGAGTAGTCACTGCAATTACACCTGCCACTTCACACTCCTACATTGAAAGTGTATGTCTCAAGTAAAACTACCTCAACATAATTCAAGATTCTCGGATTTGTGTTTTCGTGCTTGTAATTCTAACACATGTAGACATTTTTTTAAGAGAATCAGGCTAGTTTAGTACAGTACCTTCCACATTATATTATATTTATATTAACTACCACAAAACTTTATGAAAAATTGGGGAAAATTTCACTACGAAAGTCAAACTAATATCTGGGATGTGTGTGTGTGTGTGTGCATATGGGGAGGGGAGCAAAGGGAAGCAAAGTACTTCCCTGTCTAACTCAAGTGCAGTGGAGCCTCCCTATTCCAAATAATCTTCCACGTCCCTGGACACCAAAAAAGCCACAAAAGTTTATCAATTGATGAAATCACGAAGAAAGCATTTCGTCCAATAAGATCACATTTATCATTTCCTTAGCCCCAAAAGATATTACTGCTCAGTGTCATAATTTAGCAGCACAATATATATTACAGGCTAAGCATCTTGCCACAGTCTGCCTTATGCTGCTCATATGGAAAGAAGTTTATTACAAATGACGCTGATTAAATTAGACTAGTTAGCCATTGTACATTGCTTTAAATTCACCAGAACAGTTATCTAATGATGACTAATTGACATTTGGAAGGAAAAAAAATCATATCTCAATGTATTCTATTTTTTTTCGTAAATATTAAGTACAATTAATTTTAGGATGTCTTTAATCCCTAAGGGGTGGGGGAAGGGCGGCAAACTAGATTTAAGGAGATGTACAAGCCCCCACCCTGAAAAAACCCTGGTATTACACAAGATAGAACAATACCATATAACTGTGGTTAGGAAGAAAACCGATGGGTCCAGCCACTAGTATTACGGCTTCAAGCCATGAAGGCTGAAACATCATCCCTAAAGTTAGTTCAGCTAGCAACTGTCTTAGAGAAAATCATTCCTGGCATCACGTGATAAAATGCAGAGCAGTGGTAGAATATGAGAATGAAGTTAAAAGTCATGCAAACACACACACACACACACAAAGCTCAACCGTGGTAATTATATATGGAAGCGAGTGAGACACTATCAGGGACAACACAAAAAATCAGGGATATATTATTGTATAATCATATATGCTTGGACGTATGTATGTAACTTTTGTACTTTGACTATCACATTTTTTGTGTACACTCGTTACCTTGGTTAACAACTCGCTGTTTGTCATCACTGTTCATACTTGAAAATTCATTGCCCAACATGCCAAGCTACCATGAGACTACACTGTAAATCTTGTGTTGGGTATATCCAGTGAACGCGTGCATGTGAGAGTGTTGTGTGTTACATCTGCTGACTAGCTAAGAACAAACAATAAATATACATTTACTGCTTTATGTGTTAAGCTTCTTAGGTTCCTTCCTGTTTCTTTTGTTAGTAAGCAAGCCTTATATAGAGTTAGGATTTACACAGCGCAATAATTCCTTGGAATAGCTAGTTTTTTTTTTAAGTCTCAAAAATTGCCGTGAGTGGTCTCGTACGCTAATTTAAAAAAGTCGGCTGTGTAAAATTTTCAAACAAATTGTGCATGATGATTTATAAAGATGAATTTTACCCATTCACCTTATTTTTTTACTGAAGCACATCACAAGTATAATGCCTTTTCCCCTACGACTGTGTATATGAGTGGGTGTGAATGATTGTGTGCTTGTGTACTTGAGCTACAGCAGAAGGAAGGGCGTGTATGGTCAGTGAAACTACACCACCTTGACTACCATACAAAAAACATTTGTACTGGCTATAAATTACATAGTACAGAAAAGCCTTAAATAAGAACAAGAAACAAAACAAAAAAAATGAAGCACCAAAGTTGGGAACCCTCAGTGCTATTAAACATTACCTAGCTATTATAATATAATCTCCTTCAAAAAGAACAAAGCAATCTGTTAGCTATTTTAATGAGGCATCAATATAGCTCGAGCAATGAAAACAGTACATGGAAATGCTGTCTTCATAAGAGAAGCTAAACTAGCCAGAAACACTCACTGTTATAATTTTTCAACGTGAACTTCACTTCATTCAAATCCGTCGGTTAACTTTCCTGAGCATAAAGCAAATTACACTGCGGGCTGCAAGAAATTATTTGCTCAAGTGATTGTGACGCTAGGGAGCTGAAAGCTTCACGTTTTATCAACAATTAGCCCCAAATTAAAAAAAAGTAGCACAATAAAAGATCCTAAATCATCTTTCTGAATAAGTTCATACCTAAATCAACAGTTAATTGTCAGTAATCTCCAAAATCAGAGCATGACAGACAGACTGACAGGGCAACTACTACAACTCTCTCATGCATGCGTGCTTAGGGTTAACAAACATACAAACAACAGCAAAAAAAAAAAACACCAACATTGTCGGTCGAAAATTTTTTGCAAATTAACTGTCTACCAGTCTCAAATCCACATCGTGACTTATAAGACCTGCAACTACCTCTATGAGGTCATGAGACTTGCATTTGGTAATGGTCATCAATACTATACTGTATCATGCCAAGCAAGTTGCTTATGGCCTTAGTGGTCGTCATGGCTCCTATGACCTGTCCTACTCTTATTCTATGAACTGCATGTGAAAAATGGCCATTTTCTTCCCATCACTGCACATCTGAATACTGGAAGCCAATATATTTGGCCAACAGAAGAAAATTATTGTTCCCTATTCTCACAACATTAGCTGAAAAATGCACAAATGCTTCATAGTGACATTATAAATTGGGGAAAAAGAACATACTTTTACTTCAGAAAAAGCATATGATGACTAAGCTATCAGGGTGTCATACTGGATTCTGCGCTGGGGGGTGGGAAACACTGGTGTACTTAGCCACTCTCATTTTGGAAACCCACACTGCTTTGATGGGCATGCCTATGTGAAAGTGTATACCTTATACTGACCTGTGTTTTGTCACATATTTCAAGCTTATAGCTATTGTAGCTACTTACTAAATTAAAATTCTAGGGGGAACTAAAGCTTGGAGGAGATGGGGGATTTCAGGGTGCCCCTACCACCACCTCGGCACAAAACCTGGTTATACAAGCTAATACGACACTGTGCTTCTGAAGCCGTGATATTAGCACTTATGTGCTTAGAGAACTGACAAATTTACTGACGTTGCCTTAGAGAACATAATAAAAACGAATAATCATTTAATAAACTGTTAAAACTATAATTAAGCAATTGGCAATCTGAAAAAGTCCTACAACAACAGCTCAATGAAGAATAAGCAGATAAGTAAAATGATATCACTAAAGTTTATCAGAATTACATGAACTAAAATGACAGAAATTCATACAGGATTTTCACTGGGGGGGAAAGACAAGAGAGATTTGTAAAGTCACAAAAACCGTTTAGCCACATGAAAATGGTGAAGTCATGATCATGAAAGCTTGGACAAACTACTACAAATTTCTACAATTTTTTCATAACTTATATTGAAATAAATTCAGAAGGGGTAAAAAAAAAATTAGGGTGGAAATCCCAGGGCTCCCATAACCTGCATGAAACCATGGGCCTAAAACAAAGTAGAAAATATAATTATGTATGTTGAGTTGTATGCAATGATTATCTCCCCTTCATTGTCCAGGCCCACGCTAAAGGATGTTAGGGTGGCCATGGGAAAAGCTATGAGTGAGGATAATTTTGGTAGAGCATGTTTTAGAATAATTCAGTAACTAGAAACCATTCCAACATGCACCCACACTTTCTCACAAAGAAATGAAAAATTTCAAGAGTACTATGGAACAAACAAACTGACGAGCCCTTGTCATAAAGATATAGCTAAAACTACCACAAAATATCACTATCATAATTCAAGCCACCCTTGCTCTTTATTTTCATTCATTAATTAATTCATACAGTAGCTATATTAGCTTAGAAAAAATTGTTCAGGAAACACAACTTCACCAGGGAAAAAAATGACCTGGGTGACCCCGTGCAGCTAAAATACTTAGAAACCCACTGACCGCTAGATAAAACTACTTACCCAGAAGCATAAGCCGTAGACAGCGAAAGCTTCCTTCAAGTTCCCCAAGACACAGTAGCGTAGCCGTATTACAAATCAGTGGACTAGCGCGCAACAATAGTTTAGACGACCACTTCCAGTCGAGAGTTTTACTTATATGGTAAAGCGTTTTTAACTTATTTAGCCTGGCGATACTTACCTACACGTAACTGGAAAAGGGTTTTCCATGAGATAATGCAGTATCTTTGCGAGGCTGCTGGGGAAGAAACAACCTTATTTTAACGGTCCAGCGTCTCGCGCAGCGAAGTACTTAGGGCCTGAGGGAGGTAGTTCACGATGCACAGAGCCACCTATGTCTACCCAACAGTACATAGCCTAACAAATATTTAAGGTAGCTACATTTTCATCAATGCCGTTGGAGGGACATTATAAACTCAAGGTGGGGTCACTATCTAATTGTGTCTTTCTCTGGAAGGACCTGGGACCTGAGTGATCAAGTAAAAAACTACACCATTATAAAACTGTGCAGTGGTATGCACACTGGATATGCTGGCGCTTATGAGGGATTCTTCTTCAATTAATCATCAGCCATGTTATCCTTAATATAATGCAAGAAGTTAACTAAAACAATTAGTTAAAAGCATTTAATAGTTAACTAACATTTGGACCCTTCAGTAAACCATGAGCAAAACAAAGGTGTAAAAAAAAAACCCTGTAAAACTACAGTACAATGTTTTACTTAAGGTTTCCTGTTAGTAAAACTAAGTATGTTTTACTAAATGAGTAAACTATGCAGTAAATCTTTAGTGTAATAGTTTCCTCAATTTAGTAAAACAAGCACCTTCAAGCAGTGTAGTAAAGATTTTTTTTAATGACTCAGTTTATTTGTGATCAAACGAATAAAATATACTTGGCACAGTACAACAGTAACGAGTATGAATATTTATGTTCTTCATCCAAAGCTCCATGTTATACCAGCTTGCCTTTATTGCTGCAATGGAAAGTAAAACAACAAATAAAACAAAACCAACAACAAATAATAATGGGAAATTATAAGTCAACAGGTTCATTATAAAATGTTGGTATGTAAAAAAAGTATTCCTGAAAGGGTGTTACCTATTATTCCTGATAAAAATACACTCCTTTTGGTATGATCATAGAGTGTTTCGCAGTGTGAGTGTAACAGCACGCCCTATGAGTGTAACAATACACCCCAATGCAAAAAATTGTTTCAGTACACCCCACTTAGGGTGTAACTAAACACCCCGGTTTTTACAGTGTAGAGTACCTGATAGGTGCACGTTATATGATGTGTACTTGTCCAGGATTAGCGATAGATAAAAATATGAAGTATCAGGAGGTCAAGGACAGGTGCACGGTAAGGTGGAGTGTCGTAGTACAGTGCAGATACTGGGCAACATTGTATGTTCTAGAGTACCTGATAGGTGCACGTTATATGAAGTGTACTTGTCCAGGATTAACGATAGGTAAAATGAAGTATCAGGAGGTCAAGGACAGGTGCACGGTAAGGTGGAGTGTCGTAGTACAGTGCAGATACTGGGAAACATTGTATGTTCTAGAGTACCTGATAGGTGCACGTTATATGAAGTGTACTTGTCCAGGATTAGCGATAGACAAAATGAAGTATCAGGAGGTCAAGGACAGGTGCACGGTAAGGTGGAGTGTCGTAGTACAGTGCAGATACTGGGCAACATTGCATGTTCTAGAGTACCTGATAGGTGCACGTTATATGAAGTGTACTTGTCCAGGATTAGCGATAGATAAAATGAGGTATCAGGAGGTCAAGGACAGGTGCACTGTAAGGTGGAGTGTCGTAGTACAGTGCAGATACTGGGCAACATTGCATGTTCTAGAGTACCTGATAGGTGCACGTTATATGAAGTGTACTTGTCCAGGATTAGCGATAGATAAAATGAAGTATCAGGAGGTCAAGGACAGGTGCACGGTAAGGTGGAGTGTCGTAGTACAGAACAGATACTGGGCAACATTGTATGTTCTAGAGTACCTGATAGGTGCACGTTATATGAAGTGTACTTGTCCAGGATTGATGATAGGTAAAATGAAGTATCACGAAGCCAAGGACAGATGCACGGTAAGTAGAGTGCTGTGGTACAGTACAGGTCTAGAGTTTATGAAGTTTACTGTAGGAAAGGACAAGTGCAGTTTATATGAACAATACTGATTAAGGACAGGTGTAGAATCAAGTGGGCTGTCCTGTAGTAACTGACAAATGCATAGAAAATTGTATTATCCTACTATAGAACATATAGAATAGTTGGACTGTCATGTTGTGTCTGATAAGTACAGGATTTATGAATTGCAAGCATACAGTACATGTTAAGGTTAATTCATGTGTCGTGAAGGTATAGGATTGAAGCAGGGAAACATGGCATGGAGGGTATACAACATGTACAGGAAAGATGACAACTAACTATCCTATACATTTCCTGAAGCGTCAAAAGTACAGGAAATCTGGAAATTTTTCCAGTGTTGGGGTTACCAATCTGCATGGATTATCATGAATGCCTAGTGAAATTAATGATTCTGCCAATGGTTCACAATTCCCTTGATGCTATGATGTAAGAACAACAACAACAACAACACTTTCACACTCCCAACATTTCATGATTTTAACCATTGAAATCGAATGATCTAGTATTTACAAACAACCTGTTATTAGCACACTAAGTTCACAATAATTATAATACAGACATTATGCAAACAGTAATAAAAAAAAAGCAGCACTACAGTGATGGCAAATTCCACACAACATAAGTTTAGTAAGTCACTTTTTTTGCATGTTCCAAGGATAATATAATTTAGAGCCTTCTCATTAGACTTCTGGTTTCATCCAGTTCTTCTACCGATTTGTCCTTTTTACCCCTTATTCGACAAAAAGCCTCATTCAAGTGACCTCCACATTTGGACATGAACTTATTAAACAGCACCTGAACATTTTCTCCCAGTAATCCCCAAAGAAAAATTGATGTCCAATACACTCCAGTAACAGACCATGCCAAGATGTTAACCGTTCTCACTATACCTCTAATTCGATGGTTGAAATATACAATGATGATCATGAGGGTGATTGCTAAGCAAGGTAATGTCGATATCAGGATTTTTACTACCTCCAAATAGTTGTGTGGAGTTATCCTATAGGGCTGAGCAGCGGCAACAGTTAGAGCAATCAAATTTAAGGCTATTATATAGTAGATGCTTACTTCCATGTAATTATGAATGTGCGATGCTAACGTAATCAGTAATATTCTAGTAAAAAAGTAGAAAGCAGAGAAGTACCTCATGTCGTATGGTTGGGTCCTATAACTCCCTTGGAATGCATCCATAAATACTCGTAGCACATGAGAATTCCATTTTAAGCAATTGAGAATCTTTTGGAAGCTTCTGCATGGATAGAGGAGTTGAAGTAGCATGGGAAAAACTACAAAAATTAGGGGTGTGTGTGTGTGTGGGAGATTAGAGTTCCCAGGGGCTTCTTGACCTTCTGGCTAAGGAAGGCTAGAATAATTTCCCATAATAGAGATTAATCAGTTCTATCAGGGACTATTTCTGTTTGTTTATTTTGTTTTCATTTGATGTGTAGGTGTAGCAGAGATTTGAAGATAGGTATCATTTATACAAGGAGCATGTTTGCTATGCAGTGAGACATCAGCTCTGTGTGGAGCATAACTTACGCATAATTACAAAGCAGATATCCACACACTCTAACTGACAGAGTAATGAGGAAACTTGCAATTTACTTTCAACATGTATAATATAGCAATTTCGTCTTCTATAAGTCAGTTTATTTGACTAATTTACAATTATCATCATTATTCTTACCACATTATTGATTCAGCTTAGATACATAATACAGTAGTAATAGGATTATATTGTTACATATAGGTCCATATATGTTTGGGGGTGAAGGATTACCGCGTCAAAGATTGTCGTTCCACCTGGTATTAGTCAGGCGTAACTCTGACTGTTAGTCGAACCCTCGGAAATTAACTACCAAATAATAAAGTTCTTAACTATGACACAAAGGTTATAATTAAGAAACACACATCAAGAAGACTACAAGGACAAAAAAGAAATAGCTGAAGCCAAGATGCCTTTCACAAAAAGAAATAAAGAAAAGGGACTTACAGGATTCAAGCATAAAAAAGAAAGAGATAGATAATGATTACACAACAGACTGAGGTTGACAATGTACACAGAAATGGAAAAACTGAACCTAACTATAAAGTGTGTGTGAGAAACATATATAGAAGAAGGGTAAATGTGAGGGGAGGATTTCATGTCGACCAATCAGATAGTGCCATGAAGGTGAGCACAGGGTCTTGGTAGGGGGAGTGAGAAAGAACGCTAATTGCATGTGAAAGATATATGACTGTGTATAGGTGCAAACGGAGTGTGGTGTATGGTGTGTTCACGACAGTTCACAGTTTATTTGGCAGGGCAAAAACAATATAATATATTATATATTAATATAAATTTATTGCACAAGTTAGCATGCAACAATGGGAGATTTTTATGAGCATATGTAAGTATTTTGAGCGAGTGAAATACAAGTGTGAGAGTGAAATGTAATCCATATGTTGTACTTGAGTACAATAAATTGTTTATAATACATTGGATTTCAAAACAGCAGCTTTCTCCTACATTTTCCTCTTTGCTTTTAATGTTTCATCAACACCCTTGAAACTCTTTGTCCATCAAAATGAAATACTCTTTTTCACAATCATGTATGTGCCTACACTGTAAAAATTATAGTGAAAACCCACCAAATTCACACCAAACTGGTGGTGTGAATGCCCACCACCTATGCATAGTGTGTCCTTCACACTTTCTTCCTAGTGTGAATGCACACTTAGTTTGAAATTCACACTCAATGGAATAGCATGGACCCTTTACCGAACATTAATTATATTCATATGCAGGCAAAAACCAATGCTATTATCATTGTAATCTACCTCATAAATGTTTTGTACACTTGTGTGCTAGATAAGAGAGTTGACTAAGATTTTAGTCGTCTGATTAATGAGATCTGGGATTACACCAATCTCTTTTTGGAAAAAAAATGTTGAAATGTGTTACTAGAATCAATGTAGCTTAAAATAATTCAGCATTAATGTAAGTATGAGTTCATAGTGATTGTGGTGAGAATTCACACTAAATTTGGTGTGCACTTCACACCCAAACGATGAGGTGTGCGCATCACACCATATTTTGGTGTGACTATTGTTACTAGTGATTCACGCTTAATTTGGTGTGAACTACACACCTTTTGGTTTACAGTGTATACAAGCTTCTTGCTAGAGAAGATTAGTCACCAGAAGTGAATGAGCGAGTTGAGAGCACTTCAACAATTTGTCAGGAACTTTGCTCATGCAAGTAACCTAAAGGGTTAAGACAACCACACTATGAGTATCAGCAGTGTGTGTGTCGGAGTTTACTGCATATACACCTGTCATCTGGATGCTGTCCACCATACTTGTTGAATACTGTGTACTCCTAGAAGACGGTTTTACAAACCAGGTTTAAAGCTCAAGCCTCAGTAATAGCTTAAAATCCCTATTTTGCAGTAATATCTCTAAAGGCAGTCATCTTGCAGTGCTGAACATTACCATTGATATAAAGAAAAATCTGGTAAAGTGAATAGGGAGTCCATTAGAACTCAACACATTTTGTTTACTTTTTATTGCACCAAGGTGATAAGTTATATTCTGTTGTATTTATTTATACTTTTGACTTCACTTAAGGTACTAAATATGAGAGCACATAATTGTCAATTTCATGCGTGTCGTTATCATGGTCCATTGGTACATGTGTATATGCAGATTGATATAGTTAGCTAAGTGTCTAAAACTTCAGTCCTTCACTTAATTAATTAAATTTTAATTTAAACTAACAATAAAAAGTTATTCCATATTAATTACTACATGTTCATTAATGGCACGTGCAGTTACAACTGGCTTTGCTGTTGGCATTGGTGCCACTCTTCGATGGGCTCTACATAAACAAGAATATCACATCGGGTAATTTAAACCAGGACACCACAACAAGTTATTTGATATTTATAATTGTTAGAAAAATTATAATATGAAGTGAACTGGTTAATTGAACTTCTAAATATATTTTGGATTTAGCTAGTGTTAATTTATAGGCCAAATAGCAATCTATATAATAATTTACACAACATACTTAGTTTACTTGCACAGCAATCACTTGTTCTGTTAATTTAAATGCTTACCTACACCATATGAATTGCATCACCAGCCTCATACAGGCCAGAGCAGTGACAGAATGAGCAGTAGGGGAAGCAATAAAGAAAGAGAATAAAGACTAACAGAGAGACGATCATTGTTAATTTACCTACTAGATATTATAGTTTCTAGCTACATGAATTAATACCTGGTAAATTTTGTTGGCTTCTTCCCAGGCTTCTGATCCATTTTGTTTCTATAATATTTCTTGTACAATAACACAACTACTACTTGAAGGATGTGACAAGACACTCCTCCTAAGACTATAAGAACAACAACCGGTATGACTATGTGACGATTCTCTTTTATTTGCTGAGCAATATATGATCTAATTAAATATCCAGTTCCAGAATTGGGGGCCTTTATTGTATCGTAGTCCTGAATAATTTTGTGGGGAGTAATATGGAGTGCCTTCTTCCACTAGTAAATAAATACAATCAAATTAATCAAGCAATTAGTCTAATAACTATGGAACAACTATGGAAGGGTAATTTTTATAGATAGCAGTCACTTCTATCTTCATCATATAGTTTTTATTTTTTTAATTTTTATTTATTTATTTATTTATTTATTTTTTATTCTTGCAAAATAGCAAAGAGTTTGCCAACTAGCTTTAGCAAGCTAATACTAAGGCTACCCAAAATACAACAACAGCAACAAAACAAGAAACAAAGCAAATAAGGAATGATACAAACGAACAGTGAGCTACACCTGTAGAAAGAGCTTTTGGTGCCTCTTGAAAGCTAGGTAAGAGGAGAGACCCACCAAGCTCTCAGAGAGAGAATTCCAGAGGGGGATGGAACTAACAAAAAGGAGGAACTGTGGTAGTTAGAACAAATGGAGGGAATGAAGATAGGACAAGGATTGGGGAGGCGAACAGAAGAATAGGGGTGGGGGGTGAAAACAGATTGGGGAATGATTGAGATGCCAGTTAGAATTTTTCGGCAGAGGAGGAGTTTGTGGTAGCGTCTCCTAGAGGCAAGCAGGGGCCACTTCAGAAGCTTGCGGATGGCTGTGGCACTTCCACGCCAACGGCGGGTAGCAATCCTGCCGGCCAGTGACTGGACTCCCCAGATCTCAATGGGTCACACTCAAGGGGGTTTCCTCTGCAAGTGTTATGGTCACCTCAGGTGTGCCCCAGGGCTCAATACTTGGCCCTCTACTCTATATCTTATCTTTGGATCCTCTAACTTCCCTTCCATATCTGGTTCTGGTTTTATCTGCATCTACGCTGACGACATCAATTACTACAAACCAATTTTTTCCTCTGCTGACATTTTCTCTCTGCAACAGGATATTGACACTATTTCCGTGTGGGTAGGTGACAGTGGTTTGAGGCTCAATGCCCGTAAGACAAAGTCCATGGTCATCTCCCGGAAGAGAAAGCCCCCAACTATGGAAATCAATCTCAACGGGTGTCCTGTGGAACAAGTCTCAAGTTTTAAGTTCCTCGGGGTCACAGTCTCCAGCACACTTCACTGGTCCCTACATATACAATGTATGTAGCAGAGCCAAGAAGATACTAGGAGTAATAATATATCGTTTTTTTGGTCTAGCAGACCAAGTCTGTATCTCTAGGCTCTATAAGACCCTGGTGCGGTCGGTTCTGGAATACTGTGACTGTGTTTGGGATCCCTACCAGGCCAAGTACATCAACGTGCTGGGCCAGTCAGGTAGTTAGCAAACCAGTCGAAGAGCTTCCCACACACACCAATCCTAGATAGGGATCTCAGAATGAGGGAGTGAGGTAGGGAATCAAAGGCCTTGGATAGGTCTAAGAATACACAGGCAACATTCCCACCGCACTCCAATGTCTGATGCCAGTCACGAGTTGCAGCTAGGATGGCCTCCTGGGTAGAACTGCCTGGCCTAAACCCATACTGAGAAAAGGAGAGGAGCTCATTGGAAAGAGCATCGTCCATTACAGCATTGTGGACTATCCTCTCCTGAACTTTAGCCACCAACGATAGTAGAGATATTGGCCGATAATTCGCTACGTCAGATGGATCACCAGCTTTGTGAACTGGGATGACTCGGGAGGATTTCAATTCCAAAGGAACCAGGCCAGAGGAGAAAGACACATTGAAAATGTCCAATAGAGGACTGCATATAGCTTGAGAGGTCCCCTTTAGCATCCTGCTAGAGATTCCATCTAAGCCGCTCGCTATGTCCTAACGCAGCCTCTTGATTACAGAGGCAACCTCATCTGGTGAGCAGGACAGAGTGGATAGGGCAGGGGCCAGAGTTGATTGCTCCTCTGAGGAAGATGGAAACAAAGGTGGGGGATTAGGAGAGAAACAGGAAGAAAAGTGACGGTTGAATAGGTCGGCTTGGTCTGATGGATTTGTAGCTGAGACGGAACCACTCGTAACACATGATGGAACAGGATGACGGTCCTGGGATAGCATGCGATGAGCTTTCCAGAAGGCTTTGCAGGTGGTCAGACGTGATGAAAGTTACCGGAAAAAAGCTCTCTTCTCCTTACGCAAAATGTTAATGGTCTGGTTTCGCAGAGACCTGAACTTCTCCCATAGACAAGCCGTGTTAAACTTCTTGGCTTCCCGGTGAGCTCTATCCCTCATCTGCATGCAGTGCCTGGCAGCCTTGGTCAACCAGGGTAAAGACTTCCTTGTCTTCACTAGTTTGTGAGGAACCATCTCTGTGATGATTCTGAGAAATGTGGACTTGAAGTTTGACCACGCCTTGTCAACACCAGAAGTAGATGGATTAGGTAAGCCAGCCAGCAAGCTGTCAAGGATCTCTGCAATAGACTCAAAATCAGCCTTGTTGTAAAACCATAGCTCATGCATTGGAGACTTTGGTAGCTTGCTGATGACAGAGAGGTGCAAGCACACTGACAGATGGTCAGAGGTACTAAGGGGGGAACCAACAGAGAGGGCAGACACCAGGTTGGGATGATTAGCATAGACATGATCAATTAGAGAGCTGCAGGTTGAGGTGACTCTGGTTGGTTGATGCAGACACTGGGAGAGGCCAAATGCTTCCATTAGATCCAGCAGGTTAAAAGCGCCACCAGTAGAGGGGCTGACAGACAGGTTGACATTGAAATCACCTACTAGAATGGCATGACGATGGTGTGGCAGGTTAAGAGAGCCCAGAATTACTTGGAGCTCTGACAGGTCGAGATCTAACCCTGGAGGGCGATAGAGAACACTGAGTAGAAATAGCTCACTCATGGTCTGAACTGAGATAGAGAGCAATTCAGCTGATTCATGAAACCATTTACTAGTGATGGTCAAGCCCTCTCGGACATACAGGCAGACCCCACCACTGTGCCTGGATCTGTCCCTGTGAAGCAGTGTAAAAGACGGAATTGACAACTCACTGTCCTTAATCAATAGGTCCAGCCAAGTCTCAGTCAGAGCAATGAAGTCCAGCCTCGTGTCATCTGCTAGCAGCCTTAGCTCATCTATCTTAGGCAGTAGGCTCCTGCAATTTGTGTAGTAGACCACCAATGAATTTCTGGGAGGGGTTAGAGCATGATTCTGGCTGGGGTCAGTGGCAGGGGTGGAGTTGATGGCAGAGCACCCTGGGATGGCTGAAATGGACTCATCGTCATCCAAATTCACAGTAGAACAGTTCCAGAATAGAAAGGCTGAGGTGAAACAGTCAGGGCAACCCCAGCTCTCACTAGAGTGTTGCAGTCTAGAGTACACAGCTGTATCAATGCCCACACACTTAGTGTGTAACCACTTAAGGCAAATCTCACATTCCACAGCTGATTGATTCCACCGCACAGCCTTACCATAGCGGCCACAAGGGTACTTCACTCGAACCAGCGCCATTTTTTTTTTCAGTTTAGAGAGACATCATCATTTAGACACTGCAAACAATTTACTAAAATGTAATGATTTAATTGAGATATTATACAAGCACCAGTGTTGTATTTATGTTAGTTGTAACTCATTATTTTCAACATACCAACATAAAATGAGTCATTCAAATCCAGTAATTCATGTTTTAATGAGTACCAGCCATTGCTCTTGGGCTGATTGACAGCCCACCTTAAGAGTGAATTAAGACCATCAGTTTCCAACTTGTAATATGAATTGTCAGGATCAATGAAGCTATTGTTAATGTACCATGATATCTCAGTCTCTGATGTGAAAAAATATTGTCCAAACAAAGCAGTATAGGATAAATTTTTGAATTCTATTTCATTCCATTCAGTTATTTTAACTTTATCTATAGCTAGAATACAAAATAATGATAGAAAAAAACTAATGTTCACTTTGTCCAGTTGGACTCATAATACAGACTCCATACAATTGGAACAAACTGTATAAAAAATAATTATAATATTGGGAATTAGCATTTATGCTTTTAGTCCTTTAGAAATAAATAATATTGAAATTCATCAACACTCTTTCTGATTTTTTCCAATAGTAATGTATTAAAAAAAAGTTTCTGATAATGGCATTCTTACAGCTTTGATATAATATTGCACGCTAGAGTAAACAGTATAACCAGAGGTTACATAATATGTTTTAAACCATTATGTAAGAATAAGTGAGAGTATAACTCGTCTCAGACCATGCCGGTACATCTAGGTAGGTTAATTTAACTTTCAATTTTACCTGGAGCTAGCAATATATTTAGATCATCTTCTTCAACATACTGACAAGAATAAAACCCAGCACTATCTTCTGTAACTTCTACATGAATTTTATTTGAATGAATTGGATCTACTTGAGCATTGTCTGGTAGTCTTGAAGGCATTGTTAGTTCATCTTCATAGTATGTTAGCATATCAGCACGGTATATCCAATGTAAAAATCCTTGGTCACTGCATTCAAGAGTAACACTGGAATTCAGTGGTGCTCTAATCATTTTTTCTTTTAACAATCCATTATTCATGCCATTGACAAATAACCTGACCTTGGGTCTTTCTAAATATGTAAATTAACATCTCATATGGTCAAAACTGAAATGACTTATTTACATGGACTCTCAAAGCTCCATTTATTACAGTTCATAATTTGCTACTTTATTATAACATATTTTATTTCCATATACATGAGGGTATTAATAGTAACTTGTCTTAATCAGCATAGGATGATGTATATAATTAACTTCTAGTTTATACATCCTCTTGATTGTGGTTGTTGACTACTATATTATAATAATTGTAGGCAATGTATATAATCAATATTTACATCCACAACTTTTGCTATTGTCGTACAGCAGTATCAAATTTTCTAATCTAAGTAGCAAATATAAGAAATTTGCTCTGTGGTATTTACAAAATGAGGTTTTTAAGACAAAAATTGATAGCATAAAACACATTTGAGAATAGTTGAGTACATAGGCATTCCTCTCATATTTTGTAAAAGTGCTTGTAATGTAAAATTTGGAAATTCAATTGACAATAAAAGTCTCTCATTCAATTTACCTTACAAATACCAGGTGGGGTTCAACATTTCTGCCTGTTATTGCATTAAAATTGTAATTTATATCATGTAAAACACTAGCTAGTAGCAATACAACAATACTTCATGATTTATTGAAGTACACAATGCTGTTATTGAAGTTCTTGCTATTTGTGCACTAGTACAAGCTAATGCCTTTTTTTTTTTTGCACTTCAAATTTAACTTACCTCCAACAACTAGCTGAGCCAGTTTTGATGATCCAGTCACATCAGTTGTTATACAATAATAATATCCTTCATCGAGTAATTCAACATTTTTGACACGAAGTCTGCTTGATATCTAAGTATTATAAACACATTAGCTCATTATGCTATTTTAGATTATTATCTAACAATACATTTCTTTGATATATTTTTTTCATGTCTTCTGATTACTGTGGTGTATAGACTCTTAATCTGTTGTTGTTTTTGTTGTTGTTGATTTATTTTTTGTTGTTGCTTCTTTTCCTGCCAATTATTTGTTTGCTATAGACTGCAAAAAGTATAGACTGCAAAAAGTATACGCTGCCTATGTTTAAGCAGGTTTAATCGCTACGGTTAAAATGTTAAACTTACATAGAAATTGCCATTTTTCAGAGGAACCACACTTTGCACGATACTTGTCCTTGATATATGAGGCAATGTTGCATTTGCTTTCTGCCACAATAGTCCAGTGTTATTGTTAACACTGATAACAGCACAATAGAATGAGGTCGGCTCATTCACGTTAACGAATTTTCCATCAGGAAAATCAAGAAATTCTACAGCACCATCTGATGCTAAGAACACATATAACAATATAAGTACCCGTAACTAACCAAGGATTTCTATATAATCTATTCAAAGTACTTTCACTTATGTACTAGTTAAAACTATTTCCAGTTACTACTTAGGTTATTGATCCATCTTCATATACCCAGTAAGTAGACTCAAGATTACTGAAAATGTAGATAGTAATAATTCCATAATACAAAGGAATGTCAGCAGGCTGGTATCTAGAATTAATCCTGAAGCGCTTGCCCAGAGGGTTACAGTTAGTTTATCTTTGGTCTGTTAATGAAACATTTAATCATTGATAAAAAGAAATAAAATCATTAATTCAATATGCCAGAATTGTTTCGAATTATTTTTTAAGATGAAATCAGTCTTATTGTGGCCGCACTACACATTGTAGGGAAGATCCTAATCCACTAAGTAGTGACACGAATTTAACTTGCTGACTCCAGCTGTATTTGTAGAAACAACGAGGTCTGGGTACCTACATACATATTATTTAGCAAAACACCTAAGTCTGAGTGCTCTGGCAATTAACACGGCTCTTATAGTTAGCTATGCGCTGTACTGTTAAAGTCGAGTGGTCTGATATAAGAGTGGTCAGACGTACGAGTGGTCAGACGTACGAGTGGTCAGATGTACGAGTGGTCAGATGTACGATTGGTCAGATGTACGATTGGTCAGATGTACGCTTGGTCAAATGATCCCGAAGTTAAATGGCCTAAATTAAGTAAAGGCTTTTCAGATACTCTTGTAGCCATCAATGAAAGTAACGGAAGTCCTATCGTTGGGATAAGCCCCAAGAATAAAATGCTTTCCAAGGCTTAACAGTCATTGTGGGATAGTCACCTAGTGTATTTTGTGTTGTCAGGCAAGGACAAATAATGGTCACTATGTTTGCACTCAGTTAGGGGACCACTTTACTATGCATTGTTTGTTAGGAACTGCCGCTGTTCTAAATTAGTAAGGCGTTGCACATTCTGCTTGAACTACCACGTTTAGGGGATCCTACAGGTCAGCCCTGCCACGCTCTGGACATTGCAAACCAGGTCTTCAGTATTACGAGTAATTATGTCCAAATCTCGGTAGAGTTCGCTCGCTTTGCTAGCTATCCTAAACTATCTGTGCTACTTAATGAAATACACACATAAGCGAGCTATTGGTGTTAGGGAAAAAAAATGAAAACCAAAGCGAAATAAATAGGAGGCTTAGACTCGCTTGATTTATCACCCCTGGGAACTGGTAACATGGAGAGCACGGAAGACGCTACCGGATTGACGTAATTAAGCCCCTCGTGAAAAAAAATGCAGAGAGAGGTTTATTGTACATGCACGCTCGATACACACGAGTGCGTTACAGTGAAATTTCATCCGTTTCGGGCCCGAAAGTGTCTCGCTGGCCAATAATTGCAGCAGTTAACAAAATGTTGGGTGGTTGACAGTAATAACAACAATAATAATAAATAAAGGAATAATACAGTAAAAGTTAATAAAAGGAAATAATATATTATTAATAATAAAAAGTTCACCATAATAATTTAATAATAGTATAGTTAATTATACTAAAAGTTAATAATAATTAAGTTAATAATAATAACAATGAATAATAGTAAAAGTTAAGGGTGCCCGCACATAGCAACGCGCACCGCCTGTAGATCCGGACATTAATTTATTCCCCGCCAATACCCCACCATTCGATAATACGCGAGCAGAAACAATCGCGCATTAGTAGCAGACGTATACTTTGCGAAGTTGTGGTGTTTTAGTTTAGCTTCTTGTTGTCTTTTATTCGTTTACAGCCACTCTCCATACGTCGTCTGAGCTCACGCAGCAAGTTGCACCAGGCTGCCTCTCCACCAGTAGCCGTTCTCCGGACTAAGCGCTCCTGAACTCTAGTGGATGGATCCACCAGGCTCGATTTCTGCGGAGCGAAGACTTCCCAAGCTGCGCAAATCTAATACCTTCACCTTTGGCTATCTCCAATAAACTGCTCTCTCTTCGGACTCTCTTGTTATTGTTGTATTGATGTTTGTTTACTCTTGATATAGGCGGGCTCTTTTTAGAACCATTACAAACTAATTGAAAAAAAAATTGCTCGCGTACTCGCATTACGAGATATGGGGGTGGGACTATTTCTTAAGAATTGAGTGGAATTAAAGTTCCAAATTTTGGGTCAGTTTTTCTTGGAATCTAATAACGAGAACGACACAAAAATTTTATACACGGGTAAACCAAAAAAAAATGAACTGCACTACAGCGAGAATTTTTCAATATCTTATAAATAGAAAAAATTGCGAATATATCACAAAGTAATATTGAAATGGATAAGAACTCGCGGTCTTGCAGTAGAGTATCGGCTCGGCTAGTAGTGCACCAAATTGCGGAGCTCCAACTTACCGCACAACTCCAAAAAAGTGCCCCAAAGTTTTATAACCAGGCCCCGATATTTCCTCCAGATTCGCTCTAAAATTAGTGAGCGGCTCCTTCGGCAGGTACTTTGTCCTTGTGTTGTAGTGGAGAAGCCCCTGTAAGTATACAATAGTAGTAATCGTGCATAGCAACCATCAACAAAAAATTGCGTAGGCGGTGTGCGGGCACCCTTAACGTACTAAAAGTTAATAATAATAAAAGTTAATGTACTAAAAGTTAATAATGATAATAGTTAATGTACTAAAAGTTAATGATAATAGTTAATATACTAAAAGTTAATAATAATAAAAGTTGAAGTAGTTATAGTTAGTAATAATCAATAAAGTAATAATAATTAATAAGTGTATCATTAATAGATAGTTACATACATAATTACGTTCAAGTATGAAGTTGGTTACCTGTGATGGCCACTAAAACAGCCGCTAAAATCACTAAAGCAAAGCTCATTTTCATAGAGCAACTTTTGAGTTCCTTCACCAGCAACCAAAATATAGGTTTCTTCACCACCAACCAAATATCGGGAACTAAATGTCTAAGCGTGATCGCTCACTTTTTATAGAAGCTTGCAAACGCTATTAGCACATTTTTTCCATCACACATTTGTACAAATAATCCTTCTAGTCTACTCCTCTGCAAAACATTTTTTTTATTATAATGTGTTCACTAGATTGACACTTTCTCACCTAAAGGGGTGTGGAAAAAAGCAAGGGAAAAGTGTGAAATAATCTACCCCTTTACGTGAGAAAGTGTCAATCTAGTTTTTATGAAGGGTCGACTCAGAACTTGATAATTGGCGAGCGAGCGTAGCGGGCGAGACATTTACAAGGGTAACACAACTGAAAATCGGGGATGTTTGTTTATTGGCGAACGAGCGTAGCGATCGAGACAGTATTAGGGGTGGATAATGCAAAATCGAGTATATGTTATTGGCGAGCTCGCAAAGAGAGCGAGACAGTACTAGAGGTGGATAATGCAAAATCAGGTGTATGTTATTGGCGAGCGAGCGTAGCGAGACACTTACAGGGGTAACACAATTGAAAATAGGGGATATTTGTTTATATTTGGACGTACGTATGTCATTTTGTACTTTGACCCTCCGTATTTTTGTGTTCGCTCCGCGTTCGACCCCGTCCCAAACTTCACTAAACAGAATCCTCCGGTTTAGCGACCATTACCCTAATCACCTTAGAAATTGAATTGTTTACCGCTTTGAATTGTTTTGCTGGTGCAGTTAAAACTCAAAAACTTATGGGAGCTCCATTTATTCGAGTTAGTGGCGGTGGTAAGTTAATACCCTATTTGTCACAGTTATTAGCCCTACTCAACAGCATTTACTTGAAAATTCATTGTCCACTAGACGAACCACGAAGGTAAGTCTTGCGTAGGTATGTTCAGTTGTGTGAAAGTATTGTGGTTACAACTGTTCAAGCTTCAATCAAGGCCTAAGCCTAAGACATAACTCTCATACACATTCATATTATCATCATTATACATGCACACTATTTCTTGTAGGTCAGGGGCAGCTGCCCATTATATAGCCTAAGGGTTAACATGCCTAAAGGCTGACATGCTCACTACTCCTAACAACATTGTTTTAGTTTCTGTAGTTACCTTTTAGTATAAGTATCTAAAACTCATTGTGTTATCTATCTTGGTACTATAGTGGGTAATTGTTTAGTTGGGATATCAAGGAGGATTCTGAAGGTCAGAGATAACTACTCCCATTCACCTCCTGCCTGACTACCATTTATTTAAACAAACCCCTACAAAAATTTTTGTCCTTCGAGCCGGATAATAAGAACACTACTTCTACAACATCTTCTAACATCTACTTCTAACATATACTTCTACAACATCTTCTAACATCTACTTCAAACATCTACTTCTAACATCTACTTCAAACATCTACTTCTGCTACTATATTTATAAAATTACTTCTGCTACATCATCTACTATTCTACTTGAACATTCTAAACTGAACTCTCTTTTACATTGCTTTGTTCCATGACGTGGACAACAAGAAGAAAATGGCTACTGCCAAGGGTGGTGTAACTAGAGTTCTTGGACTCCTTGAAGAACAGGAGGGCCTGGAACCCAAAGAACTAAAATCTCCTCTTCTTGAGAGACTAATAACTTGACTTGACAAGGCAGAAGAATTATATGAGAGTGCCTATCACCATAGAAGACCCAACAGAAGATGATGAACGTTCCCAGATTGAGTTCTTGACCAATCTTGATGATGCTTGTGATGGGATTGACCACCTTAAGCTGGTGATCATTAGTTATGGTCTTGGAGAGGATCTTTTTGAGCTCCTAGAGTGCTGGGAAAGCTTGGATGAATACACTTTACGTGCCAGAGTTGTCAGAGAAATTGACACTATACAGGCACAATTTGATCACTTTGTTGAGGTTACCAGACCTAGAAAATTGGCTTCTTCTCCACACATCAAGGAACTTATAAGAGACACTCGACTTCGTATTGACAGACTGAAAGATGCTGCTCCAACTACTACTACTCCTACACCTGCACCTTCTGTTAAGGACCTTGGAGTTCCTGAGGGGCCCAAGCCAGGTTTAAAGTCTCTAACTCTTTCTATGCCAACATTCCATGGAGACTTAGCTGATTGGAGGTCATACTGGAAAAGGTTCAATGAATACCTAAACAAAATTCCCGGACTCACATCTAGTGAACGATTTTCATACCTCTATGAGAGCTTAAAAGAGCCTTCCGTTAAAGAGATTGTTCAACGTGTTATTCGCTACGGAAAATCATTTGAGACTGCTACTGAGGAGTTAGAAATAAAGTATGACCAACAACGACAGGTTTACTTGGGTGTCACTCACACACTCTCTTCAATGCCTAATACAACATATGACTCTAAATCTTTCTACAACACTGCTGACACACTAGTTAGTATGATGCATGCCATCTCAACATATGGGGATGGTTCTGCTTCTCAGTTACTTACTGCCTTTGCTGAGAATACTATGGACGACCACTCCAAACTGGAATGGAAACGCTACATTGAAGACTCTTCCATAATTCCACCTTCAGAAGAGATGGTAAAATTTCTGCGTCACCATGCTACACTTCTTGGTGAGAAAGTTACTGACAGATATCCCTTCAATAAAGCTGCTGCTATCAATTATCTTCTGGGAAAAGCCTTCCCTTCAAATCTCATCCTCCTTCTAAGGAGAAGAGTAAGAATGTATCACTCCTTTCTTCTAATGCCAGTTATTCCTGCAAGCTGTGCAATGAAAAAGAACACCCGTTGTTTCTTTGTGGGAAGTTTAAGACCATGGATGTTCCTGCCAGGAGAAAATTCATGTCAAGTTCTCCATATTGTTTTAACTGCTTGGTACCCGGACATAATGCTAAACAATGCCACAGCAAGAAAACATGCAAAGATTGTGGAAGCAAGCACCATTCGTTACTTCACTTGAAAGAGGTACCAAAGACTCAAGCCTCAATGAGCACAACAACATCCAACATCCAACCTGCACAACCTTCATCAGTTTCAGAGACGTCACTTTCCTTACCTGTTCCTAGACCTACAACAATTTTGTGGATATGTCAAGCCAAAGTGGAGCAGGAAGGACTTGCTCATGTGGTAAGAGGAATTTTAGATCCAGGATCCACTGTTTCCTTTATCACAGATATACTGGTGAAGACATGAAACTCAAGACTTCTCCACTGACTACTGTAGTCACTGGCATAGGATGTACTCATGCCGGAACTTGTAGGAATGAGTCAGAAATCCTGGTCAAGTCTCCATATGAGCACAATGCTCCTTCTGTACAAGTCAGAGCCACAGTCATCAAGTCCATTGTAGGAGACACTCCCTCCACAGATTTGTTGAAGGAGGTGGATACCTCATTCACGAATTCTTTAAACCTCTCTGACCGTAACTTCAAGATATCTGGGGGTAGAGACCTACTCCTTGGTCAAGATGTTTTAGGCCAAGTCTTGAAGGATGGTGTTGTCCGCTCAACCAAGAATGAATTGTATGCCATTAATACTATCTTTGGTTGGGTGGTTGGTGGCTCCTGTAAGAATTCCTCTGAAGCAGCTGTTACACATATTTACTGCCATGTTTCCACGACTACCGATACTGACGATCTCCATGTATGATGAAAGATGAAGATCAGCAAGCCTTACAACATTTCCATCTAACACAAACAAGGGAAACTGATCGACGGTACATGGTGAGCCTTCCTAAGAAGCAAACAGAAAACAAGCTGGGAAACCCACGACGATAGGCTCTTCAAAGCTATAACAGCAATAAGAAGGCATTGCTTCGGAAAGGGAAGTGGGAGGAGTTCCTAGCTGCTTTACAAGAATATCGTGACCTCGGACATGCGGAGCCAGTTCCCATCGAGGATTTGAACGAGCCTACGTATGAGTCATACTACCTGCCAATGCATGGGGTAGTTAAGGAGAGCAGTACAACCACCAAGCTTAGAGTGGTTTTTGATGCTTCGGCTAAGACATCATCAGGCCACTCCCTCAATGACTTACTGTTGCCTGGTCCAATTTCATATCCTTTACTGACTAACATTTTGCTTTCTTTTCGTGTATACAGGATTGGACTATCAGCTGACATCTCAAAGATGTTCAGGGAGGTGTCTCTTCATCATGCAGACAGAGATTATCATAGGTTTCTCTTTGAGGATGACGGGGAGGTTCAGGATTGGAGGATGAAATGGCTGACTTTTGGTATAAACTGCTCCCCCTTCCTGGCAACACAAGTGCTCCGTCAACTGGCAAAGGACTACTCCACAGAATTCCCAGAGGCAGCTCAATCCATTCTCAAATCTTTCTATGTGGATGATTTCCTTTCAGGTACTGACTCTTTTGAGGATGCTTCCAAGCTCAGACAGTCTTTAAACCTACTTCTAGAGAGAGGGAGAATGACATTACGCAAGTGGAGATCCAATTCTCCTGCCCTTCGAGACACTATTCCTGAGAATCTGCTAGAGAAGGAGAATGTGCATACTATCAAGGCTCCTTCTGAGTGCCATAAAACACTTGGCATTCACTGGAACACAACAACAGATACTCTCCATGTAGCCACACCTACACTTCACCCTGATGACTCGCCCACAAAGAGACAGGCGTTGTCTGACATAGCTAGAACATTTGATATTCTCGGCTGGTTCACTCCAACTACTATTCAATTTAAAATTTTGTTGCAGAGGACTTGATGCTGGGTCTTGAGTGGGATCATGTCTTACCTGACGACCTAGTCAGCATTTGGCGACAGTGGCGGGAGGAGTTACCTTTGGTAACAAATCATCCAATCTCCAGGAAATATTTCAACCCTGAGAAGAAGATACACTCTCTACAGCTACATGGCTTTTGTGATGCTTCACAACTGGCTATCGCTGCAGTTGTATATGTTCGAGCACTTTACACTGACACCACTGTTTCCGTGACCCTTGTGGTTACAAAGTCTCGAGTAGCAGGGGTGGCTCATCCGATTGGATATTGAGTGGGCCATGTTGCGTTTATGTAAAGTAGCTACTTACAATTAATAATAAATTCCATTACAGTAAACAGCCTTATTAACATTTTTATGACATAAAAAAAGTGCAATATCATTGATTAGTGAAACGTCCAAATATAGCCTTTCTCTGTTCCCCAGCAGCAATAAATTCATTTCCAATGTCTTTCAAATTTAGCTTGTCAAGTCTATCTTGGTGTACGTAAAGAACTAAAAGGTTATTTAGTCTAATCTGATAAATTGTAGACCGAAGGTACGTTTTCAGACGCCTGAGAGCACTGAATGACCTTTCACTCGACGCATTTGTTGCTGGCAATACCAATAACAATTTTACAAGAATTATAACTTGAGAAAACAAGCTCCTTGCTGGTTCAGAAAGCCCCTTCAGGTAAGCTACAATTGAAGATAAGGAAACTTCTCCTGTCAACTGGGCTGATAGTGTCTTGAATTGAATCTCGAGTTCACTGTAATTGAGATCATCTTTATAAACATCTCTGACTACCTTCAACTCTTCATCATAAGCCTTTTCTTGGCACCCTTTCAGAAGAAAATGCTCTAATCTTGAATAAATCCTGTAATCTTGCTGGTCAAAGCGATCAGAAATACACTCAATGCTTAAGTCAATGGCTTCAAAGTACATTCTTCTATAATGATCTATAGGCTCAGATGAAAAATGTCCTATACTTTGACCATCATCATAACGCCTGGGCTGTTTCCTTCTTCTTGGAAGAGCTGGATCGCTAATATCTAACTCTTTTGCTTTCATAGTTACTAATTCCCAGAAACTTTTGAAGCTGTCATCTGACCGCAGCGTTTGCAGTGTTTGCTTGACCATTGCAGCTACGTGCTCACCTTCAACTGCAGACATACTTTTGTGCTGTAGTGTACGACTTAAATTATCACAATGCCTCAGTAATAGCTGTGCCAAGGAAGTACCAAAATAAAAATAAAATGTTTTCATTTGAGCTGATATTCCAGTAATTCGTGCCCTGGTTTCAGAATCTTTGGTTTCATCATACACAATCTCCCAAAAATCTTGAAGCACATTATAATTCTCAAGCACACTCTTCAAAGATTCACTGCGTACAGTCCACCGGGTAGGGCAAAGCTTAGTTATACTGGGAGTATCAGGTTCTAACTCTTCCTTCAATCTTTGAAAAATACCATCACGCTTCGGTGAAAACTTAATCAACTTACACAGTTCATAAATAGCATCTAGTGAGTCCAGCAAAACTTTACATCCTTTTATTGAGTCACATGCAGCCAAGTTTAGTGCGTGCCCAAAACAATGCAAGTATAGAGCGCGAGGCTCTTCCTCTTTAATCCTCTTTGCCACCCCTTTTTTGGATCCTGACATTGAACTAGCTCTGTCATAGCATTGCCCTCTAACCTTATGTATATCTAAATTTAGAGCTTGTAGCATATCTTTAATGACTAAATATATGGTTTCAGCATCTGTTTTGTCTAGCTGATATAAGCCCAAATATTCTTCATGGACATCAAAATTGCTACCAACCCAACGAAAGACAGAGACTAGTTGTTCTTTATTAGATACATCAGTTGTCTCATCTGCCAAAATAGAATAGAACTCAGCCTGATGCAGATTAGATGTAATGTCACGCATGATTTTATGAGCCATTAACCTTGCTATTTCATTCTGTATATCTTTTAGAAACATAATTATGTGTAATTCTTACGACTAAGCCACTGGGATATATTGGGATTATCAACTGATCGAAGCAGAAGTAGTTGCATAAAATTCGAGTTTATTTCATTGCTTTCTTCACTCCACTTTCTGAAAGGTATGCCTTGCCTAGCTAAGAACCGTATATTTTCTAAAATAGTTAATAGAACCTTACGGTTTTCATGCTTTTTGCTGGCATGTCCAATGTCAAGATGCTCATCAATACTCCTTGTATTATTCGGTAAAATCAAAAGTGCTTCACAAGCCTCCATATGATGGTCAGAATCGTGGTGCTTCTTCACTTTGGAAAGTCCATCTTTCCAGTTAGAAAACCCGGTCGAAAGCTAAAAAATTAATTCAGCTTACTAAGTGCCACATTATAACTACTTACACTTACAAATGCAGGATCTGGCTTAGTAGAAGTCAAAATTTTCTTTTCAGCAACTGCTTTGACACAAACATGACAAAACAGAGCATCTTTTCCAACATCATAGTGAAGAAAAGGGTAGTCTTCAAACCAGTGGGCCTGGCAAGATCGTAACCTTGATCCATATTTTTTCTTGGGGAATACAAATTTTTTGTCAGGATGAAAAGGTTCACTGCCTTTTGAAGCAACAGCCATCTTTTTTTTTTAAAGGCAGCTGGTACAGTACTAGTACATCATTACATCATACATGAAGTACATCATAGTGTACTTTAAACTCTGGCATGCTCAGTGTAGCGTGGTGACCTGCTAGTTAAAAAGCTATAGCAATTATTGTTTTTAGCCAGTTAATTCTATAAATATTGGGTGGGCCATGGCCCACCCGGCCCACCCTAGCGAGCCACCCCTGAGTAGCTCCGGTCAAGCCCATGACTATACCCATGCTAGAATTATCATCTGCAGTTCTACTATCAAAACTTCTACATACTGTCATGGCCGAACTTTCCATCAACACCGCTGATGTGTTTGCTTGGAGTGATTCCACCATTGCTTTGGGTTGGATTTGCACTCCTCCTACTCTTTTGAAAACATTTGTGGCCAACAGAGTGGTGGAACTGACTGGCAGGATACCCCCTGTTAACTGGAAGCATGTTCCTACTTCATCAAACCCTGCAGATATTGCCTCTCTAGGAATCGCAGCCAGAGAACTCATTCAATTTCAACTTTGGTGGCATGGGCCAGATTGGCTGCACCAGCCCCCCAACCATTGGCCTATACAGGATGCAGGGGTCAGGACCTCAACTTTGTCAACATTGAAGTCATTTGCTCTGACTATTCGAACTGTTCCTCCAGTTACACGACTCATTATCAACAGGTTCTCGTCTTTTCAGACTTGTGTTAATGTTATTGCTTGGCTGTACAGGTTTGCAGATAATGTCAGTAGGAATACAGAGTCCAGATTATTGTCATCTTCCTTAACTCTAGAGGAGATTGAACATGCTGAGGTCATTCTCTTGAAGAGACATCGGTGTGTATACTTCCCCAAAGACATCACAGCCATCTCAGCTGGAGCTACTGTCTCCACTTCCAGTCAACTCCATCCACTCCATCCTTTCATGGACAAAACTGGTCTTATTCGTGTGGGTGGGCGATTGTCCAATTCCAAACTCTCCTACCAACAAATGCATCCTATTATTCTATGTAGGAAATCACACCTTACTCTCATATTAGTGAGACAGCTACATCTTGCCAACTCTCATGCTGGGCCTACCTTGCTGCTGGGACTCCTAAGTCAACAATATTATGTTTCAGGAGCTCGAAGACTAGTAAGGAAGATTTCTAGGGATTGCATTACTTGTCAATGTGAGTATGCCAAGACAACAACACTGCAGATGGGAGACCTCCCACAAAGCCGAGTACGGCCTTGTACACCATTTGCTAGGACAGGCACTGATTTTGCTGGACCTCTGACATTAAGAAAAGGTCACACTCGTAAACCAGTTTATGTGAAAGCTTATGTTTGCCTGTTCATATGTTTTTCTACTAGGGCAATTCACTTGGAATTGGTGTCTGACCTGAGCACCGAAGCATTTCTTGCAGCCTTCAGGAGGTTTGCTGCCCGACGTGGATGTCCTGAAGAAATTCACTCTGACAATGGTTCCAACTACATAGGAGCTAACCATGAGCTTGAGCACATGTACAATCTACTCACTAAAGAAACAAGTTCCAAACTCATTTGCAGGTATTTCAACAATTCTCGGATTAAGTGGTCATTTATTCCAGGAAAGGCACCTCATTTTGGAGGTCTCTGGGAAGCTGGTATCAAGTCTGCCAAGTCTCTACTGCGGAAGACAGTCGGGAGCCATTCACTCACCTTTGAAGAATGTTCAACCATACTAGCTGATATTGAAGCTACCTTGAACAGCAGACCAATCTGTCCTCTTGATTCTCAACCAGAAGATGGAGTAGATGTGCTCACTCCAGGACATTTCTTGATTGGAAAGCCTCTCAAAGCACTTCCCCAATCATCATCTCAACAGATCCCTCTGACTGCACGAAGGAGATGGAATCTCTGTCAGAAACTTGCTACTGACTTTTGGTCTAGATGGACTGCTGACTATCTCCAATCTCTACAACGGAGACAGAAATGGACAAACAAGTCTAATAACCTCCAGTGTGGTCAGGTTGTTTTGATCAAAGACCAAGAGCTGTTTGTCAGGACATGGCCACTAGGAGTGATCACTGAAATACATCTAGGACGAGATGGATTAGTGAGGGCTGTTACCGTACGGACATCAAAAGGAGTTTATCGTCGACCAGTTACACGAATAGTTCTACTTTTCAATCCTGAAGTAGACACAAGCCATCTTCTGCTCGGGGAAAATGTTCAAGCTTCAATCAAGGCCTAAGCCTAAGACATAACTCTCATACACATTCATATTATCATCATTATACATGCACACTATTTCCTGTAGGTCAGGGGCAGCTTCCCATTATATAGCCTAAGGGTTAACATGCCTAAAGGCTGACATGCTCACTACTCCTAACAACATTGTTTTAGTTTCTGTAGTTACCTTTTAGTATTAGTATCTAAAACTCATTGTGTTATCTATCTTGGTACTATAGTGGGTAATTGTTTAGTTGGGATATCGAGGAGGATTCTGAAGGTCAGAGATAACTACTCCCATTCACCTCCTGCCTGACAACCATTTATCCAAACAAATCCCTACAACAACTACTATTAAGAATATCACAAAGAAAACTTTAAATAACGTGATTTGATTTTGTTGCTGCTTCAATTTAAACAGTTGCGGGAGCGGTTACTATGGCATTGAATTCCCTTTACCGCATACGTAATTAAAAAAACTCGACTTATTTTAGTAGCTAGAGTGCTAGTTGTTAAAATCAATCATTTAACAATAGTGTAGTTTAAGGCTCGCTTGCTATTTGTGCTCAAGCACACCAATAATTGGCGAGCTAGAGAAGCGAGCGAGACAGTATTAGGTGTGAATAATGCAATATCAGGTAAATGTTATATGTACGTATGCTCTTTAAACGCGCGCTTATTAGTTTAGTTTATTCTGAATCTAGAGCATTAAGCAAACCTTACTTTATACTTAAGCTCTGAAGTTTGAGAAAATTCCTGCGAAAACCCTTGCTTTTCAAGAAACAAAAAGTTGATTCGACCTGTTACTATGGCATTGAAGACCCTTTTCCAGACTTAATTTCAAAACTTCTCCATTTTAGGGGGGATACGGAGTGCCGATTGTTGGTTGTCAAGAGTCATTGGTAGTCAAAATGCCGTAGTATTAATGCTAATGAAGCTACTACTACTCCAGGGAAGCTGAGGTAAGTACGTAATTCCATATTTGTTAGCTAAATATGCAAAAATAACTCTGGCCTTTCTGTTTTGTACCTAAGAGCTTGTTGTCAACAGTGACTAATAAATTCAAGTAGTCAGAATGGCTCAAATTTGGTACTACAAAAGTTACCACTGCTCAAGAAAATGAGGTAAGAAAGTAATTTTGTATTTGTGTGCTAAAATTGATTGTCTTTTGTTTTTGTAGCTGAGAGCTTGTTGTCAAGAATTCGAGGTAATTCAGATAGTCAAAGTAATTTAAATTTGATACCACAGAAGTCATCAATACTCAGGAAATTGAGGTAAGTAGTAATTCCATATTAGTTGGCTAAAATTACAAATAATAACACTGATTTTTTTGTTTATTGTAGCTGAGAGTTTGTTCAAGAGTTACTGGTAATTGAGATTATCAGAATGGCAGATGTTTAATACTACAAAAGTTACCATTAATCAGGTAAGAGAGTGATTTTGTATTTGTTTGCTGAAATAAAAGGTCATACATGCTATTATAGTTTTTGCATGAACTAAGCTAAAACATAGTAACAATACTTAGTTTTATGTTACCTCAGTAGCTATCAGGCTCGCTCGCCATTTGTGCTAAAGCACACCACTAGTATATGTATGTATGGATGGTACGTATGCCCCTTAAACGCGCACGTGGGGAACTTTTTTTCTCCATAAAACACGGCTTTTTAGGTTTGACCCCAGTTTATTCTGAAACTACAGCATTAAGCAAGCCTTACTTTATACTTAAGCTCTAAAGTGTGAGAAAATTCCTGCGAAAACGCTTGCTTTTCAAGAAACAAAAAGTTGATTCGACCAGTTACTATGGCATTGAAGACACTTTTCCAGACTTAATTTCAAAACTTCAGAATGCCGTAGTATTAATGCTAAGGAAGCTACTACTATTACTCTAGGGAAGCTGAGGTGAGTACGTAATTCCATATTTGTTAGCTAAATATGCAAAATAACTCTGGCCTTTCTTTTTTGTAGCTAAGAGCTTGTTGTCAACAGTGACTGATTCAAACAGTAGAATGACTCAAATTTGGTACTACAAAAGTTACCACTGGTAAAAAAAATGAGGTAAGAAAGTAATTTTGTATTTGTGCGCTAAACTTGATTGTCTTTTGTTTTTGTAGCTGAGAGCTTGTCAAGAATTCGAGGTAATTCAGGTAGTCAAAGTAATTTAAATTGGATACTACAGAAGTTATCAATACTCAGGAAATTGAGGTAAGTAGTAATTCCATATTTGTTTTCTAAAGTTACAAATAATAACACTGGTTTATTTTTTTTATCGTAGCTGAGAGCTTGTTCAAGAGTTACTGGTAATTAAGATTATCAGAATGCAGATGTTTGATACTACAAAAGTTACCATTAATCAGGTAAGAGAGTGATATTGTATTTGTTTACTGAAATAAAAGGTCTTAACTGCTATTATAGTGTTTGCATGAACTAATCTAAAACATAGTAACAAAACTTAGTTTTATGTTACCTAACTATCAGGCTCGCTCGCCATTTGTGCTCAAGCACACCACTAGTTGGCGAGCGAGCGTAGCGAGCGAGACACTTACAGGGGTAAAAACGAAAAAATCGGGGATGTTTGTTTATTTATTTAGATATATGTATGGACGTACGTATGTCATTTTGTACTTTGACCCTCGCGTTTTTGTGTTAGTTTGGTTGTCGACCCCGTCCCAAATTGCACTAAACAGAATCCTCTGGTTTAGCGATCAATACCCGTATCACCCTAGAAATTGAATTGTTTACCGTTTTGAATTCTTTTGCGGGTGCAGTTAAAACTTGAAAACTTAAGGGACTTCCATTTCTATTCGAGTTAGTGGCGGTGGTAAGTCAATGCGATCTTTGTCATGGTTATAAGCCGTGCGCAACAGAAAATACATTGTCCACTATACTACTGCGAAGGTAAGTCTGTGTAGGTGCATGTCCAGTTGTGTCAAAGCATTGTGTGTTACAACCACTACTTAGCTAAAGAATATCACAAAGAAAACTTTTAAATAACGTGTATTGTTTTGTTGTTGTTTTTTTCCCTTCAATTCAAGCAGTTGCAGAGAGTTGTTACTATGGCACTGAAATCCCTTTACCCTGTATGCTAAATTTAAAAACTGGACCTTATTTCCAGTAGCTTCAGTGTTAGAAGTCAAAATCAATAGTATAGTCTTTAGGCTCGCTCGCCATTTGTGCTCAAGCACATCACTAGTTTATATATATGTTTGGACATACGTATGTCATTTTGTACTTTGACCCTCCGTATTTTTGTGTTTGCTCCGCGTTCGAATCTGTCCCAAATTTCACTAAACAGAATCCTCCGGTTTAGCGACCATTACCCTTATCACCTTAGAAATTGAATTGTTTACCGCTTTGAATTGTTTTGCGGGTGCAGTTAAAACTCAAAAACTTATGGGAGCTCCATTTCTATTCGAGTTAGTGGCGGTGGTAAGTCAATACGCTATTTGTCACAGTTATAAAATACTACTCAACAGCATTTACTTGAAAATTCATTGTCCACTAGACGAACCACGAAGGTAAGTCTTGCGTAGGTATGTTCAGTTGTGTGAAAGTATTGTGTGTTACAACTACTATTAAGAATATCACAAATAAAACTTTAAATATCATGACTTGATTTTGTTGCTTCTTTTTCAATTCAAACAGTTGCGGGGAGCGGTTGAAACCCCTTTACCGCATACGTAATTTATAAACTAGACTTTATTTTAGTAGCTTGAGTGTTAGTTGTTAAAATCAATCATTTAACAATAGTGTAGTTTAAGGCTCGCTCACCATTTGTGCCCAAGCACACCACTAGTTGTAATGTGTGCACTATTCTTGCAACTCAAAATTAATCTTGTCCGCATGCGTGCGCATGCATCTGAGACAGCTAGCGGTAAAAATTGGCGAGATCTCAGGTTGTAGTGTTTCTCCCTCTTCAAAAGTAATGGGGTGTTTGGTAAGTGATCAGACCTACTAAGTATTAGGGGTATCTTTAGGTCAGCATTAAGAAAATAAGTTTGGTTGAACAAAACTTCAAACCAGAAAAACGTGGGGAGACATTAAAAAGCTGCAAGTTTTACTTGATAACCTCTGAGTCAATGGCAGTTTCCAGACCCTTTCCTCCCTCCCCTACGGTAGCAGTAATGAGTCTGGTTACTGAAACTAGACCCTTACCAATCGCAAACCGGGAAAAGAGTGTAAGTTGTGTTTGTACCTTCAGCAAGCTAGGAGATCGCGGTAAGTTCCCATGGATGTTGTACAGTTATTATTTTAACGACTCATTTTTGTTCCTGCTCGTAAAATGGAATATGCTCGCATACTTTACCTTACTGGGTTAGACCACTCCACCCATGCATTACTGCCTCTGTCCTCACTATTGTTCTTTCCAGTCCAGTTAGCAGGGGGAAGCTGCACAGCTTGCTCATTGTCAGTGATAAAGGGTTACTAAAGGGTCTGGCTACTCCAGACTAGGGTGTGCCAGGGTGTGCTGGACTGTTCAGCAACCCATGTAACGTTATCCTTTACAGGATGGCATGCAGTGTCCAGGTACAATGACCAAGTCCTTCAGCTACAGTACCACAGATATTTTTGACTCGAACACACCTGGATTTATTTTGTTATACTTGCTTTATTTAGAGTTGTTCACACCCACACAGAGGCCATTTATATTGCTTTAAATAGAATTGGTGCCAGAGTTAGAGGTCTTGGGTACTGCAACTGAAGAATTGAGCCGTTTTATTCCACTGCTACCATTACGCACAATAATACTCACTGAAATGTTGTACAGCTCAAACAGTATCACAACAGTGTACAGTATGACTTGTGTGTTGTAGTGATTATTTGCAATCTAGGAAAACTAAACAACACTAGTTTCCTCCCATTCTAGTTACATTTTGAATATTTTGAGTTATTTATTATACAATAATATATAGCTAAAATTATATTATTAGAATGGATTTTGTATAAATTTTATGGCTTCTGCAGTCAGAACTTCAGATGGTTTTCCAATATTGTTCGTGTTTTGAGGGCTATGCAAAAGCAATGTTATCCAAATTACTGTGATTCTAAATAATGTCTTGTCTGCTGTTTAACCCTCTTACCTGCAGATAAATCAGTAATTATTATTCTCTATGAATAATAATATTATTCAAGAGAAAAAATTATCTACAATACATGTAGTTTATTTAGTTTTAAATATTATTAAAACAAACTAAAAATAACTAAAACTAATTTAAAGTGTTTGAAAATAACTAAACAACTGAACTAAAACAAATACTAATAGGAACTAACTGATAATCATAAGGGAACTTCAACAACTAATAAACACAAACTAATGGGAAAAAATAATAGGAAAACTAAACAACACTAGTTTCCTCCCACCTGGGTGTTCTAGTTACATTTTGAATATTTTGAGTTATTTATTATACAATAATATATAGTTAAAATTATATTATTAGAATGGATTTTGTATAAATTTTGCTAATAAGAAACATGTCACCCTGTGGACACACCAGTGCAACATTCTTTTATCCATTTAGAGTTATACAATCTGTTTGCTCCTTTCTACTCAACTATAGGAACTATACAATAAATCCTATGAATATTATTCAATAGAATGAATGTTAATGGGATTTCTTTTCAGTCATTATTTGAGTTAGTTTAAAGGTATCAGTTTTATATAGTGTGCAAGTATTATGAACTTTGTCAATATAATAATTATAAGTAATGTTGTATAGATTTATGAATTATCGCTCCATGCATTTTTGCTTGCATGGAACGAGGTTGTTATCAATATGGGAACTAATTTGTTATTTAATAAGGTTAATTGAAGTTTATTCCTGAAAGTATTACCGCACACATGCACAAGCACACACACATACATGTGCATTTTCTACACGTGCGGTATGATTACAATACAGTGTGAACACAACACTCCATTTACAGTGTGAACAGCATGTTGCTTATACTCTAATAACTGAAATCATTTTCCACAAGCATTAAATCCTATAGTGTTCGTGTGTTGTATACATATGTGTTAATGATTTTGTGTGTTTTTGTTGTGTGTTTGTTAGTGGGGTGAAGCAATAAGGGATGATAAAATTAAGTATAAGTTCACTTTCAACTTAAGGTTACTACTGTTTGAAAAACAATAGTACTATGGGAATTAAATGTACTTTATCTCTAATCACTCTAAGATTACCTCTCATGGATTATTATTGACTGGTTTAGCAGCTTCTCATGAGAACTCACAAACATGAAAGTTTAAAAATAATATCTTACCACTTTCGTGGTCTGCAGTTTATAAATAGCAAGATTTAATCAAGTATTCCGTGTCAACCAACTTCAATAGCTATCAGCCATGATCATGAATGTCATTAAATTTCACCTCCCAGCATGACAAAGCTTGCCTTAATTAATTTATTAAGCCACTCTGCAGTGTTATGGTGATTATTATTAATAATCTATGGAATCAGGGTTTCTGCCTGATAGTGTGCACTGAGAGTTGTTATGAATTCATTAACAAAAAAAAAAACTCCCATCAAACCACCCATAATTAATGTATAATGGCATATCGATCTAATTGTAACCATTAATGAAGAAGTCATTCCTATATATGTTACAAATGACCATAGGACATAAACCTTTAACCATTATAGTTTTAAACACGTGATAATCCTATCGTTCTTACTTTCAGCATTTGTTTGTATTTCTTTGGTACAAAATTATACTCATTTTCAATCTAAACATTTGCTTTTCTGGTAAGCCAACTTCAGATTGGTCATTTAAATTCACTACTAAAATAAATGCAGTAATAATTATTAAAGCTAGCACAGGTAGCATTTCAAAAATGAAAAGACCCTTCTTTAGCTACGTCTTAAAACACAGTAAACTACATGATGTAGTAGAGCAGTTTTGAATTAAAATTGTTATTACTGATCACATTCATCAGCCACACTGAACTCGTATATAATATAGTCACTTCTGATGATATGCCGTATTGAAAGATGAAATGGATCAATGAATGTAACTATATCTACACTATATGTAGCTAAGAATAGGATTTTGTCCACAATATTTTTGGCAAGTGCTGGTATACTGCTAGTATAATATTTTTTTAACAAAATTCTCTAATAGTTTACACTAAGTAATTGGTGTAGTTTAGTAAACTATGTGTAAATTATACTCTGTTTTCAAGATTAAAGTGATAATTGATTAGCTTTCACTGTGATAAATAACATTGCATTGTATGTGAGAGACCAACAACCCTGAGGTTCATGTCTTGGCAAATTGATAACCATGTAGTAATTGATCTTTACAATAAGTCACCCAAAACTATCAGTGTAACTGAAATTACATGTACTTACTAAATTCCTTTAACAATGTTCTCCTCCATTTAAATATGCCTTCCATACAGTCAATGGTAATTTATTAAGGCCTATTGTTATAAACATTGGCAAAATTGAAATTCAGGATACTTTCAACTACTTAATTAGTTATGATTCTAACCACACTTTCAGTATGAACTGATATTGTTTCATGATAGTGGCACATCCATTGGTACGATATGGTGCTTTTGTAAACATTAATTCTGTGTAAAACGACTTGTTACCTGCCCATTCATTAGGGAGGGGATAAAAGTAGAAGTTTGATTTTACTCGCCTTTTAGGATAATATGAAAATGGTTTACTGTCAACAGACTTATATTACATATATACAATATATAATATTATATATGTATCAAACAGTCATCAATTCAAAAACACAATCATATTTTGTAGACTGTTAACAAAATAATAAGTGCAGGACAAAACAATCAGTTTAATGAATGGCAAAGTTTTAAGTCTCAGGATAGATTAGAAAACGTTCATTTGATTGTTATTTGCACAGGCCTTCAAATTCATGCATAAATAAATGCTAAACAAGGACCTCATCTCTAAACTTCACTTGAGGTAGCTACAACAGCCATTGTTCTCTATATGTATTACTTTTACTCTACTTGTTGTCATAGTAAATATGCACATGATAGCAAAAATGACAGAAATAAATATCAGCACAAAATACATCTTCATACTCCTTGTTTATTCATGTGCTTTATATATCAGTCTTTTGTTTAATAAGTTTGAATTCAAGTATGTATTGGGGGAATTATGGTACTGGTACAGTTGAATAGGCCTGGCAGGGCTGCATACTCGACAGTGGGGATGGAGTCTGGGGCTTGTCATAGAGACTTTCCATTTTAACTGTTGGATCTGAGTTCATACAGCAATGGTCAATAAAGAAATAAGAACACACAAAACTTGTGCCCATCATGAGTATGACACACCTACACAGTAGTCATACAATGATTCTTCTTGAATAAGGTCTGGCCTGGTCACTGCTAATGGTGGTCTTGGGCTCCTCAATAGTGATGTGGTTCCTAAGAAATAGATTCCATATTGACATAGACTTAAACATAGTCATAGTTTTGACCTTATAACTATCCAGAAAAACCTATGTACAAGTGAGTAGTGAAAACTGCTCATAAAAACATCAAAATTAAACGTTCATTTAATAGTTGGTTCAAATGTAATAAAAGAAGATTCTGATGTTAAAGCTGTGGTTCAGATATACCTTTACAATGAATCTTTTGTATGAAGAAGAGCAGAGTGAAGATACAACACAAAGAAACCAGAGCTAAAATTATCAACAGAGAAATAGTAGTACCTATTGAAAAATATACCATGTTATAATAATTTACGAATCTTAAACTTGACTTTGCTATTGGTGTAATAGCCATTTAATTTTGACATTATGCATTATTGTGTAAACCAGTCTAATCATTCCAGGAGTGTCTTGTTGGCTGTGTCAACTGATAGTGTCAGTTTTCATCTTCAGAAGAAGAACATTCCAACTCACCAAGAAGTGTAACATTCAAATCGGATTGAGATTTTCTTTGCAGCTGTAAACTGAAACAGCAACACATGAGGTCATTTATATCTAAAGGTGTATGTGTATGATTGCATTATAAACAATATAAATGTAAAATTATTCAAAATCAAAACCTGGAATATTCCATATATTAAAATCACTCATCTGTGTTTATAAAGAATCTTACATGTACTAACTCAAACAGTAACAAAAAACTCATGTTGTCCCAAACAGTACACTTTATTAGCATTATTTGCAACTATATTTTAATATTAGCTAACTAATTATTTCAGCATATAAATAGGTTTAACCACAATTTTTACACTATGCACTCAGAACAAATGAGAACTGGACTGTCAAATCATTTTTATGAATTGATTTCAATGAAATAAAATTGAGTCCTACATTAAAAATTAATACCCCCTAAACATTATAGATTCTAACTTACTATATGCTTCTTTTGGTAGAGTGCCTTCAGAAGCACCAATTATGCTATCTATATTGTCAAGAATACACTGCATGGATTGATGACAATTGAATAATTCAAATTCACATACCAAATATCAGCACTGTACTCTGACTGAAACACACACTTGATGTGCAACTTTCATCCAGAGAACCATCTTTATCACAATAAATTACCAGAGCTAAACTTAGATTTAGACTTGTTGAAGGATAAGCTGCTATCTCTATGGATTCTTTATACACAGAGCTCACATTCATGTTACAAGACTCGTGATAGTTATTGTGAGCTGTGAAGGAAATATTGGAAGAATAGGGTAGAGGTTGTCCGTTGACCATCCATACCACTAGAGGTTGAGTTGAACAGGTTATAGTGTAGGAGGAGTTGGTATAGTTTTTCCCATGGTGAAAAATTAACGATGATTTGTTTGGGCCATTGACAGTGTAAGCTTTAAAAAATATATATAAATAAATAAACTCTTTCATATCACTGAAACAAATAACAAAATGTCCACTTTTAAATTTAAAATTCTGTTTAAAGGTCAAACCAATTTACCAGCTATTGTTCTGGCACAACAAGCTAATGATAGTTTGGACTATGAAGATAACTTACTAACCTCTGTTTAATGAAGTGATGACACATTCTTTGGCTTGTTCTAAGTCAGTAATTGATCGGACAGGAGCAATACAGAATATCAACCTGGTGCAACGGTCTGCTCCATGGCTCGGGTTAAAAATGTATTCAGTGATACTTCCATTGTTTATAACTATATCTCTGGTGACATTTGTTCGGAGATGGCTAATGGTGACCACATAATAGAGAATACTAGCATCTCCTGGTTGTAGACAATCAAAGGAATGAATGGCAGAAGTGGATTGAAGGACAGCACACGGTATATCAACATTGCTATTAAGAATCTACATGCTTTCTGATGTTTTACACACGGTTGCTAAGCTCCAAGGTAGCTTACAAAGTGAGAAACTAGATCTTGCTAGTGTTCCTACTATGGTGACAAATACCATAAATAGGCTAAAAGAGTTGAAGGAAAAGCCTGACACTAGCACATGGTTCAAGAATCATGCAAGTGTTTTCTCTGACCAAGGACAGCTTGGACACAAAAATATTAAGGTTACAGAAGAGGAGAAAACAGAGTTTTTGTGCAGCACCTATCGTCCATATAATATACAGAGTGTTATTGACCACACAATTAGTAGAATGGGGTCAACTGATCTAATTGGAACAGCATCAGTGGTTGACCCTTGCCATTTACCTGAAACTGAAGACAATCTGTCTTGATATGGTACAGAAAAAATTGCCAAATTGACTGATTTTTATGGAATGAAACAGAAAGTGAAATGTGATGGACTAGGGTGAATCAGAACCTGACATCGATATTGAAAAAACAGAAGCTGAATGGAAACTATTTCGGAGGCTTATTTTCAATTTTTAATTTTTTCAAATTTAATTATTTTATTTCAAATAATCTTCATTTTCAGTTCAATTCATCAAGTATTGTCTAGGCTAATTTGTGAAGGTGATGTAGCAGCAGCTTTTCACAACTTGTCTAAGTTAGCCTCCATACTGTCTGTGCTACCTGTTACAACAGCTACTGTGGAACGTACTTTCAGCAGCATGAAACTTATTAAAACCAGATTGCGAAAAAGAATGGGTGATGGCACTCTTGATAGCACTATGTGAATCTGTATTGAAGGTCCTGATCATCTATCTAGTGATATTTTAGAACAAATACTTGATTACTACAAAGCAATAAAAATTCGAAAAATCTCACTTTAATATTTCAATTTTGTAAATGTAATTTTCAATACAATATGTTTTGTTACACTTGATATATCTCTCTATTACATCATAAGGACATGACTTAGCTTCCCCCCCAAAACAAAATTCCTAGATAGAACCCTGTCTAAATCTTGAACTGTGCACTGTTTCAGTTGTTAGAGGAAATCATTATAGCTTGCATTGTGGAGAAATCAACAATATCTGTGTCTGAAAAAATAATATGATGGTATTTGTCTGTCAGTCTATATCTCTGTCTGTTTCACTGCAAGTATCACAATGGTCAATTTTGAGTTGTCTTCATCATCATGCCCTTTTATTTTGTGCAGCCACATCACTTTGTAGTATAGCCGGAGATACATCTGAGGGAAGTTACTCTTGTCTCTAATATACCTTAACATTTTGAGTTTAGTTCTGTACCTGATAGTCTGCCTTATACTGCCTAGCCATTGTAAAGTTGCTCTTCTGCTTTCAGTTGATGGTTGTAAAAAGAGACGTAATGTTCAACTTGCGAGGGTAGATCAAAGCCACAGGCATTTTTCTCACTGCCCAATAGTCTAAGAAATGCTTGCTAACCAAGTCCTTAGTTATCAATTAGAGAAATGTTGGCTAGAGTGCCTGGTGCATGTAGTTTACTAACCTTAAGTGACTACGTATAAGGTTTGAATTCCTTGTGCAACGTTTGCTTGAGATGATCTTTTTAATTCTAGGTCATTTTGTGATGGGTCATGCAGACATTTAAAATTCATAATTTCCTAAGCACTATTTTTGCTCAAGCACATCCTTGATCTGGACACTTGAGAGAAATAGCCCAATTGTGTATGCATTACAATCTATACCTGTCTGCATTCAGTTATTGATTCATGTAGCCATAAGCTGTATCTGTTTCTTCGGCATGGCAGATATGTATTCAATGGATTTGGTAGTTAATTACCATTGCAAACCAAGCAGTGTCTGAAATAGCACCGGCAAATGAACCTGCTACATATTCATATTGTTGCATAAGGAAAATAAAAGCTAGATTTTTCTTACAATTCCTACAAATTATAAAAATTTTCCTTCCATTTCATTGGTGGAATTTTTTTTGTCTTTGGTAAACAATCTACATTTGTGAACAGCTTGTATCTTGGCATTTGAATCTCTGGTCCTTTTGTTCCAAATACTTTGGGGTTACCAATCTGCATGGATTATCATGAAAGCCTAGTGAAATTAATGATTCTGCCAATGGTTCACCATTCCCTTGATGCTATGATGTAAGAACAACAACAAAAACAACAACACTTTAATACTCCAAACATTTCACGATTTTAACCATATAGGAGTAAAATCGAATGATCTAGTATTTACAAGCAACCTGTGATTAGCACACTAAGTTCACTATAATATTATACTACAGACATTATGCAAACAATAATTAAAAAAAACAGCACTACAGTGATGGCAAATTCCACACAACATAAGTTTAGTAAGTCACTTTTTTGCATGTTCCAAGGATAATATAATTTAGAGCCTTCTCATTAGACTTCTGGTCTCATCCAGTTCTTCTACCGCAGATTTGTCCTTTTTACCCCTTATTCGACAAAGAGCCTCATTCAAGCGACCTCCACACTTGGACATGAACTTATTAAACAGCACCTGAAAATTTTCTCCCAGTAATCCCCAAAGAAAAATTGATGTCCAATACACTCCAGTAACAGACCAAGCCAAGATGTTAACCGTTCTCACTATACCTCTAATTCGATGGTCGAAATATACAATGATGGTCATGAGGGTGATTGCTAAGCAAGGTAATGTCGATATCAGGATTGTTACTACCTCCAAATAGTTGTGTGGAGATATCCTATAGGGCTGAGCAGCGGCAACAGTTAGAGCAATCAAATTTAAGGCTATTATATAGTAGATGCTTACTTCCATGTAATTATGAATGTGCGATGCTAACGCAATCAGTAATATTCTAGTAAAAAAGTAGAAAGCAGAGAAGTACCTCATGTCGTATGGTTGGGTCCTATAACTCCCTTGGAATGCATCCATAAATACTCGTAGCACATGAGAATTCCATTTTAAGCAATTGAGAATCTTTTGGAAGCATCTGCATGGATAAAGGAGTTGAAGTAGCATGGGAAAAACTACGAAAATTAAGGCTACAATAATGGCTAGTATAGCATAGGGGAGATGTTCAGGTCCACAGAACTCAATGCTGGCATCAATATATAAGTACCTATTGTTGAGTGCTTGTCCTTGCTCATTGTATACTTTTATGGAGGACAGAAGTGTGAGGGAAATTGTAAGAATCTTCACGCTAGATAGAGTAATAAAAGATGCAAAGACTTCTACTAATGAGCTTTTGGGAGCATCATTGGAGTAGAAGTAATCTAGAATATACTTAACTGGCTTCCAAGCCAGTACAAGAATAATCACATTTTTATCATACATCTTGATTAAAATGTATGACATGAATATGAGAAAGAAAGGAAACAAAGCTATTACATAATCTATTGCAACAATGTGTAAGACACTGAATTGAGGGCCAAGACAATTTGGAGGATAGAAGTCGTGCAAAAAAGACAAATTTATAAGCTGCCGGAAAAATTTAAAAACCTTTATGCCAACAATTTCTTTGGAAGTAACAGCACCAGTGTCAAACCAAGTGTTTATGGTTGTTTCAAGGATAATGGAGGACAACAAAACCTGCATACAGAACACAACACCATTCAGTTTACTGCTGATAATAGGAATCTTTGCAGTGACCAAGATAAAAAATAATGCCCCCATTGGTATAAGAGTGGCAGCAAGATGCTTTAGTAAGTTACCAGCGATATTCTGGTTAGTGCAAGGAATGCACTTGGATAGACGGTTAGCGTTGAGGTCTAGCCCAAATCCCTCCTTACAATTACCGCAAAACCTTCCCACTTTATTGGTCACAAATGATCCCGCACTTTTGCTGCACATGTCTAGGTTAAACTGGTTGCCATCAGCTACAGAATATCTTTTCAGTCTAATGTGAAGAGTTCGGTTGACATTAAAGCATGTAGTCAGGCAATATCCCAGCTGTGTCTGGTGAGCTTCTTTGTCATAATACATGCAGTAGCATCGTGGTATCTTGATAATAGTGGAATTGTCGGCACATGATACTGATAAACGATAATCAGCTCCACATTGCCAAGAGTTGTTGACTCTTTGAGACCATATTGGACGATCAGTATTTAGAGACTGTCCAGCTAGGTTCAGCTCTCCTACTGCTGTAATAAATAAACTAATAAATGTAACCAATCTTATAAAAAGTTTGTGGTCCATTCTCTTGCACTAGCTGCTTAACTTTTTCATTCACCATATATACTAAAAACAGTTTTTAAACAGGAAATTGAAATAAATAATCAGTCTTCATGTCTGCCAGAATGTGCTCTGAATCATTAAGTTTCAGTATGCAGAATTAGTAAACAAATAGTTTCCTCCTAAAGAATATTATTATCATCATTAAAGGTCTTATTTAAACTGAGATTGTGTCATGTAGTTCTAAACATATTGTATTGGATCTAGGGTCTTGAAAGTGAAAGATCACATATAAAAAAACTATATTTTGTTTGTGTTGTTCCATCTATCTCACTTAATCTACTATTAGATATGAATAGATTGTAGTGATGTGTGATCAGTTTGTAGTGATACAGTCGCTACATTATTAGAACTGAATTGAACTATTACACAGTGTCATATTGTTCTTTTTTCTAATCATGTTTACCAGTTTATATTTTAAGTTATGGTATTGCTTCTCAGTGTATTTTTCGCATGTTTATTTTATGTTTAAGCACTCTTATCTTATTTCTAAGTCCATTCAAACTTTGTGTTCATTTACATTTGTGTACATTTATTCAAATACCTTCTTCCCATCTTGTATTAGATTCCTACCTCTAGCTATTTACACCAGTTTTCCTCATATCATTTCTATTGTTGTATTTTCTGCCTTGTTTAAAGATTAAACTCTTTATACACCTTAAGAGTTAACCCTCCAGGTGATTGGGCAGCCCCAGTAACTCTGGTGGCAGCTTACTCTCAAGTATTCAGTTAATCCTGAATAGCTTGGATCCTGTGGCCTTCAGTTAACCCTGACTGACCCGGTTCCCTCACACAGTTGAACAACTAAATATGTACTATAAGTGAATCTAACAATGTTCATAAATTCATTATAACCAGTATCTGGTCCAGGACTTTATTGCCTAGCATCACAATCTGTTATAGAGTTAAAATTTGATGTGCTTTATTATCTAGTATCTTATTGCTTGGACATATTGCACGCTAGTTGACAATCAAAGTCTAATCAAAGCTTACTTTTTTAATGGATATTGGTGAGAATGGGGAGGGGGTGTGGGTGTGTGTGTGGAAGATTAGAGTTCCCAGGAGCTTCTTGACCTTCTGGCTAAGGAAGGCTAGAATAAGTTCCCCATAACAGAGATTAATCAGTTCTATCAGGGACTATTTCTGTTTGTTTATTTCATTTGATGTGTAGGTGTAGCAGAGATTAGAAGATAGATATCATTTATACAAGGAGCATGTGTGCTGTGCAGTGAGACATCAGCTCTGTGTGGAGCATAACTTACGCATAATTACAAAGCAGATATCCGCACACTCTAACTAGCAGAGTAATGAGGAAACTTGCAATTTACTTTCAACATGTATAATATAGCAATTTAGTCTTCTATAAGTCAGTTTTTTTGACTAATTCACAATTATTATTATTATCCTTAACACATTATTAATTCAGCTTATTTAGATACATAATACAGTAGTAATAGGACTATATTGCTTGTCATATAAATTAACTTTTGATGCTTAAATTGTTTTTAATTCTCTAAGAAATTATTAATTGTGGTGTATTTTTTTGACTTACAGATTGAGATTGGAACTTTTATTGGTGATTAATGTCTATTTGGAAACTAAAATTGGTTCCTGCTCCATTACCCTTATGCTTTAGCAAGCATAGGATTCAGATAAAGTTATAGTATTGTAGTTATCCCTAGGACAAAATAAACTATATTCGTGTGAAGTGAAAGACATCACTATTGATAAGTATTTGATCACATTTATTATTTTTACTATGTTATATATAGGTCGATATATGTTCTGGGGTGACGGATTACCGCATCAAAGATTCTCATTCCACCTGCTTTATGTAGGCGAGTGATATTTCCTTGTATCAGTCAGGCGTAACTCTGACTGTTAGTCGAACCCCTCGGAAATTAACTACCAAAGAATAAAGTTCTTAACTATGACACAATGGTTATAATTAAGAAACACACATCAAGGGGACTATACAAGGACAAAAAGAAATAGCTGAAGACAAGATGTCTTTCACAAAAAGAAATAAAGAAAGGGGACTTACAGGATTCAAGCACAAAAAAGAAAGAGATAGATAATGATTACACAACAGACTGAGGTTGACAGTGTACACAGTAATAGAAAAAAAAACTGAACCTAACTGTAAAGTGTGTGAGTGAAACATATATAGAAGAAGGGTAAATGTGAGGGTAGGAGTTTATGTTGACTAATCAGATAGTGCCATGAAGGCGTGCACATGGTCTTGGTGGGAGGGGGGGGTGAGAAAGAACACTAATTGCATGAGAAAGGTGTATGACTGTGTATAGGTACAAATGGAGTATGGTGTATGTACTGTAACTGTAAATTGTATTCATCATAACTTGCATTTTTTTGACAGAATTGTCTGCCATTTTCCTAACCATTATGAACTGACTTGGAAGGACTATATGGTAAAGAACATAAAGCAATATCGCAGAGAATTAGAGCGGGATGGTAGTCCACTGTCTGAGAAAGATGACCATGGAAAATACGTATATTTAGGTAAGTGGCTAATTACATTGTTTCTACTGCGTTTAAACTTAATGGTTGTGTTTGTCATTCAATGCTATTCTCCATACACGAAATCTGTGGTCATGTTTAACACATTCTGAAATCCATCCGGAGGTCCTAGAATCCCCAGCATGCCCTGTGATTTCTAGCTTCTATTCAAAGTAAAAAGAAAAAAAAGAAAGAAAAAAATAGCCATGCAAAGAGAACCTGTAAGAATAGCACACTATTCTTTTAATTAGATCCACACCACATTTAAAACGATTGCCCCAACATACAAACAGCTGTATATAATCATGTTTGTGAGTGATATAGTAGAAATCAGAAATCAAGTCTAGCTCCTATCACAGCCGTGTGTGTGGTGTGTGTGTGCCAAGGTACTTGTGACTCCTCATAATAGTATCATGCAGTACTCTCTCTTTTTGTTTTCCCTTCCGTCAGATGCTCATGACTTACTTCTTATTTATGTGACACCAGTTTTTGTCCTCCTAGAAATTGGTGGCAGAAACTGGTAGCCACCATTTTCCATTTGTCGAGAAATAAATCTCTGTCTACACCCTTTTCTCGTTAAATAAGCTATTAGAAATACATATTAAATTTTTGAAGACTAGTAGAGTTCAATGATTCATTCTCAGCTGAAATAATTATAATAATAGCAAAATTTTCTCGTTCTAACAGCCAAATGATAGTAAGCTACCTTTTTGAATTGCTTATTAAAGAGAGGGAGAGAGAGTGTGATGGTATGCTTACATCTACTGTGTACAGAAAACCTACACACACAGATAGATACCTTCACTGTAAGTCTCATCATACTAATCATGTGAAGAGAGGAATAGTGAGATGGTAACTAATATCAGTGAAAACTTGAAGGAAGAAGAGAAACACCTACACAAAGTACTTCAAAGTAATGGTTATGACAATGCAACCATTAGGGCAGGCTCTAAAGAGTTACCTTTTAAAGATCACACAGATATTGAGCAAGAGAAAGATTTGATTCTTACTACTCCATACATAGCAGGATTGAGAGAGAGCATTCAGAGAGTGTGTAGAGACTTTGACATAAAAAACAGCATTTAAGTCGGGTAAGACACTAAGGTCACATCTTACTAAAGTCAAATCCCTATACCCTTTACCACTGAGTCATCCATGTGTACAGTATACCCTGCAGTTGTGGTGAAGTATACATAGGTGAAACAACTAGAAGGCTTGAGCAGAGAGTGAAAGAACATCAAGATGCTTGTAAGAGAGGTGATGAGAAGGTTTCAGCCATTGCTGAACATGCTTGGCAGCAGCATCACCCCATTAAATGGGAAGAGGTAAGAGTTGTAGACAGAGCCAGTAAGAATCGTGAGTTGAAGATCAAGGAAGCTCTACACATACAGATGACACCTGACAACAACAACTTTAACAGAGACATAGTTTAGAGCTTCCAGGATGCTGGCTGTCCATGCTGCGTGCAAATCACCCTCCAGGATATAATAAACAGTAAGCGTACCCTCCAGAAATCCTGCTGTTTGCATTGTGTTATTATATCACCATGGAGAGTTTGACCTCAGTGACACCTGAAGAGGACTTCGGCAAGGAGTCGAAATGTCGGGTTAAGTTTTAATTAACAATATTGGCTGTTAAAACGAGAAAAATTTGCTATTAGTATAGTATATTTTTTTGTTATAACCACTTAACTACAACTTGTTTGTTGAAGAATTTTGCAGAAACCCCTCCAGCACTTGGATAATGAAACCTGCTGCTAAAGGTATTCTACAACAGGATTCAAGTACTACAAAATTCAAAATACTACAGGATTCTTCACTTACTTTATTATGGAGAATCATCTAGTTCAGTTTAATAATTTAATAAGTAATTCTACCCATCCATGTATGTGAGCAATGAAGTCTTGGAGAAAGAGCTTACTATCATACTATTATCTGCATGTGAAAGTTATAAATTAATACTCATATTTGCAATTACCCAATAAGAACAAATTGAACAGTACTATATTAAGTAAGATCTTATATTAGTGTAGTTTTCTTTATTCCTTAGTTTTATTGAAACTAAGTGCTCAGTGAAGTGATGGCATGCTGAGCAGTAATGGTGTGGCTTAAACATTGCTTCTACGATGCCTGAAACATTGCTTTCAGGTGATTGCAGTGAACAAATTATTTGATTTTCATATTCTAAGTAGGACTATCCAGCTCAACTTAGTGAACAGCATTACCAGTAATCATCAAATCCATTGCTATCTCTGTCTAATACTTGGCACAAGGAGTAGGTATTTTTCTGGTCAATAATCAACTCAAGAAGTAGCCCACATAGTCTTCCAAAGTCAACAGGTATGCTTCTAGCCCAAACTGTCTTTTGTCTAACTTCATTATGCATTTCCATAAAATACTTGGTGTCAAAAAAGTTGACCGGTTAGGGTTAGAAAGTATAATATTATGTTTTTCACAATACATACTCTGACATAGGTCTAGGAAGTACTTTTAGTGTATACTGTCCATGCTTATCAGTATTTATCTTGTATCTACATCTTTCCCTTTAGTGTACACAATTCAAAGGAAGTGTTTGTAATATCACGCTACATAGAAAACCTTTTAATTGGAGGAAAAGTTTGACATCAGGCTATAAGTGCTTGTGACATCTTTGAGTAGACTGGCGTCGCCGACCCTTTTCCTTCCCTATATTGGTGGGTGGGGAGGAAGGAAAGGGTCTGGTAGCTCTAGTATCAACGACTTGTGCCCGTACCAAAATAGTGGCTCTCCAATCAGATTGCAGAATCGTTAATTAAGCGCATTCCTCCACCACATATTCAATGTGCTCCAGTTTATTCCGCGTTATTAGCTATGGAAGATCGAGTGATGAAGAGCGTGTTTAGTGAGTTACAGTTTCCGTGTAAAGCCAGAGCAGATGAAAGTATTGAAGGGAATAAACAATATTATAGCCCCTCCCGACAGTGTAAGGAAAGAGGGCTTGCTTTCAGAGTTTCCTTCTTAATTGTATACGACCAAAGTGTGAACATTATTGTTATTGTTGTTCTACTCATTTCCTTTATGAAAGATCAAGACATAAGATTATAAATTTTTTGTTGACAATCTTTCTTATTCGCAACGAAATATTTTACTCGCGATTGATTTTAGCCTACGCGTTAATGATGACGCAATAAACCTGTGATGTCATTTGCACAAGTCGTTAATACTAGAACTACCAGACCCTTTCCTTCCTCCCCGCCCACAAATTTAGGGAAAGGAAAGGGTCGGCGATGCCAGACTAATCTTTGAGACCACTAAAGGTCTACATGTGAGCCCTTATGAATTCAATTATTTAATTAATACATGACTGTACTTACTTTTAATCTCACGTAGCTGTGTTTGGTTAAATTAGATTAATCTAAAATCCTCATTGAGTGTTTTAAGAGTTACTGCGAGCAAATTCAACTAAGTTATGTCATTATGGATATTGTTTTAATTTATTACTTGATAGGTACCACCAGTTAGGATTCTGTCACTTCAGTACAGTAAAGTACACAGTCAGTGTCCGTGATGAGCTGGAGAATATGTTTGTCCACCTAACCAATGTCTCTATACAGAAACATGGAGTTATGTACATATCACAGTTAAGGTAACAGGCCAGTGTGTTAACATCTGAGGTTCCTTACTATACGTTCAGTGGCAGACTTTTTGTGAGAGGTATATACTGTCTTGTGTCAACTGGGTGGAACTATTGGCAGATTGGGCAGGGTTACATAACTGTGTTTGGAATGTTCTCTGAATCTATTTGTCCTGCCTATAGCTATTGTAGATGAAGTTACTAACACTTGCTGTTCCACTGTTAGCACTCCTCTTGCACAACGCAAGTATTGTAAAGTTGTAGAGTTGACCCAGCATTATTATCTCAATTCCAACTTATACAAACTAATTACTATATGTTATGCTATATAGCTATAATATGCTAGGTCAGTGAAACTAAAATGTTACTCATGTTTACTTTGTTGAGAATCAAAACTTTGAGACCACTGATTATGCAACATTAGCAATATTCATGGAGTTATTCAGTGTGTTGCTGTCCTATAGACTTAATTTTTAGTAAGGTTTAAGTAAAAATAAGTCTTATTGTGGGACGTGCTCTTGCTGATAGTCGCCGCCACCAGAGTCTACTCGGTAGGCAACTGCGATGCGCCCCAAGGTAACAGAATCTCCGGAATAAAGTCTTAAGTCAATAACGAAAAAACTGAGAGTAAGTGGACACACATACAACACTCACGAGGTACAGACTGATGATACACATGAGGTAACAAGTATATATAGTTCAGGCTGAGCATGCTCAGACAGTTCATGACCACACCTTATCATACACACTACAACATAAATACAATAATAATATTCATGACATGACAACTTGTGCGTTGACGATCATTACTTTCAGGAGGAGGGCGGTTCCACATCTTCCCCCGCCAAGATGGCACGGTGTCATCTGAGACATCACGGAGACGGCCTCCGACTATGCAGGTTGACTGTCGTTGTCGTCCATCTCACCCTGACGACTCAGCCCATCTGCATTATTGTTGAGGTGGCCTGGTCGAAACACAATACGAACATCTCTAGCTTTCAGTTTGAGAGCAAATTGGCGAAGTCGCCGATTCAACTGCTTGCTCGTGAGGAAGGACATGCATGCCTGATGGTCTATCACAATGGTAACAGGAGCTCCATACAAATAAAACTCGAAATGATCAACTGCAGCTATAATGGCAAGTGTTTCCAACTCTGTAATAGAGTAACGGTGCTCTGTACCTTGCAGTCGTCGACTATAGAATGCGACTGGTAGTTCCTTCTGATCTCTCAACACATGTAGGCAAGCTCCGAGACCCCATCCTGACATTATCACATAAACTTACACGAAGTTGCTCAAAAGCAGCTTCCGTTTCCTGTGTCCAAGAGACCACCTGTGGAGCCGCCAGAGAAGTAGCAGGCGTTAGTCGGCTGGACCACTTACAAAAGTCAACCACAAACTGTCTGTAATACCCTACAGAACCCAAAAATGCTCTCAACTGTTTCTTAGTTCTGGGTTGAGGATACTGTCTTAGGGCCGTAACACGATGCTCAGGGATGGCTAATTTCCCACAACCAATTTTGTGTCCTAAGAACATCATATATTTTCGGCCAAATTCACATTTCTCCCTCTTAGCCTTTAGACCTGCACTATACAAACACCCAAACACATGCTCCAAGTGAACCAGATGCTCCTGCCATGACCCACTGTACACCAACACATCATCTATGTAATTCGAAGCATTCTTTTTAACAGGTTGTAACACATTTTCCACAATTTCTTGAAACACAGCTGGGGCATTTTTAAGCCTGAACGGCATTCTTAAAAACTTGTACTTTCCCATAGGACACACAAAAGTAGTTAGGTCAGAGCTACTTTCCTCCATAACAATTTGGTAAAATCCAGCAGTAAGATCTAATTTGGAAAAGACACGACTGTTACCAGCACAGTCTAGAATGTCAGTGAGTGTCGGCAAATAGTACCTGCGCAGAGGGGTAATCTCATTAAGGGCATGAAAGTCAATACAAAGCGGATTACTTCCATTAGGTTTCTTTACTGGAACTACCAGGCTACTCCACTCAGCTGAACTCTGAACTATTATACCCTTCTCCTCTAAAGTCTCGACTTCCTTATTGACAGGCTCTTTCAGGTGCATAGGTACTCGATGAGGAGGCAAGTTAACTACCTCACTCCCAGGCTGTATCTCTATCTTACATTCACCAACTGAACACAAGCCAGGAGATTCATTAAACAAATCACTATACTTATGAAGTAAAACATCTAGAGCTGACGCATCAATATCATCACATACTTCATCCATCAAAACACACTTCTTCTTACTCATTTCATGATCCTCTTCCGCAACTACACACACAGAAGCAACCTTAGCTTGTCTGGGCGTATGTTGTTATTTCTATCAAGTACCCCATCACATAGTGGCATTTGATGTACGTTTTGCAAATTAGGAATTTTGAGTAAGCATACTGTAATATCCTCTACCACTTTATTTAGTGACTTCAGTTTTCCTTTCCTACTCTCTTTTTTTCTGAGCAATCTCAGCTCTTCTTATCCTCCTCCCTTCCTCTATTCAGTTCTTTCTTTTTGAGTCATGGATTCCCTTCTTCACCTTTGTCTATCTTTCCTGATTCTACGGCTCTCTACAATAGTAGCCATTTAATCACTTTTGTTTCTTTAATCGCCTTGTACTGAATGTGATGACACTTTAACCTATTTAACAATAGGTGACACTTTACCAAATGGTTCAGCTTGTAAATTAATGAATACACACACCGTCGGTCGTCATTACTGACCTGCAAGTGTATGGTTACACCATGATGTGGAGGGCTATATGGGCTATACACAACCAAGGGCCAAAGGCTCGAAGATAGTGTAAATCCTGTACTTACTGAGGGCGGAACAACAGACCAGTGTTGTTTATGTAATTCAGCCAACAAATATGGAGTTACTACTTACCTAAATTTCCTGGGTATTGGTAACTTCTGTAGTATCAAATTTAAGCTATTTTGACTATCTGAATTACTGGTAATTCTTGACAACAAGCTCTCAGCTACAAAAACAAAAGACCATTAATTTTAGCAATCAAATACAAAATTACTTTCTTAACTCATTTCTTGAGTTCTGTAGTATCAAACTGAAGCCATTCTGACAATCTGAATTTACCAGTCACTCTTGACAGCAAGTTCTCAGCTGCAATAAAGAAAGGCCTAGTTATTTTTGTTATTTTAGCTAACAAATATGGAATTACGTACTTACCTCAGCTTCCCCCGATTAGTGGTAGCTTCCTTATCATTAATATTAAGGCATTCTGACTACCAGTGGCTCTTGACAACCAACAATTGACACTTCGCAGTCCCCCTAAAACAGCAAAGTTTCGTCAGGTAAAACCGGTCACAGCAACTGTTTGTGACTTGAAAAACAAGCGTTTTTGCAGGAATTCTCTCACAATTTTGAGCCTAAGTTTAAAGTAAGACTTGGTTAATGCTGTAGTATCTGAAGAAACTGGGGTCGAGCCTGAAAAGCCGTATTTTTAGGAGAAAAAAAAGGCACCCGCGCGCGCATTTGAGAGGCATATATACCATCCATACATACACATAACATATACCTGATTTTGCATTATCCACCCCTAATAATATCTTGCTCGCTTCACTTGCTCGCCAATTATGATAATGATATAGAGCTTTTATACATTCATTGCTCATATGGAGAGGTGTATGGCAATATACCACACATATTCTGCCTTATTTTATTGTCATTTTAGAGTATTGTGACAATTTTGATATACAACAACAAGATCATAGCAAAAGCGTTATCTGTATCTCTTTCACTACATTTGTAGTATTAAATTTCTGTCATCAGAGACTACTTATTTAAAAGATAAAGGGGAAGTAGTTCTGCTTTCCTGTTTCAATATTTTTTCTAGAATAATTTTTCTGTGCAATTTTTTTTGTTTAGGCTTTCATAAGTGTTTTTTTCAGTTCAGAGTTTTCCCCAGAAAAAGCAAGTAGAGCGGTATTTGACCACACCTATTTAAACAATAGATAACACACATCATAAGTCCATAGTTATAGTTTTAGGTGGCAATATTAGGCCAGAGGCTAGCTGGAAACATTCTAGGAGGTAGACTGTGGTTTTTTATCAAGTATAGCTACTTTTTTTCCTTCCAAAACCATAGTGTAGGGGCATCTGAGTAGCGAGGTGGAGTACCGCTCTAACGCGCTTTGGGGGAACCACTGCAGTTTAATAAAGTTTTGACGTTTTTATTTACAACCATTTCAGATATGATGAACAATGATTGATGCTTAGGACAATTTTACATGTATCCCACTGTGAGTACAGTTTTAGATATACATATGTATTGCTTCATTAACCTTAGTTTATGTGTCTATGTATATATAGTATTAATTTAGTTGATGGGAATACAATTGACGAGCTGCTACATATCGTTACCACATATAAAGTTAAATAACACTACAGTAACATAGAATCATAGTCTAGGTATGTCTACATAAGGAATCTCACAGCGAAACACACCATTGATGGGACTCCAATTTTGGTCTGTGATGAAGGTGAACAAATGGCTGCCCTTTTGCCCTCTGTTCCTCCACATTGCATGATTGTCATGCTGACCAGGGATCCTGGTGCCATTAGGGTAGTGGGTTGTCTTCCTCATGTTTCCATTTCAAAATTCTAAATTTCAGTGGTCAGCTTGTAAATTCTTTTAAATTCAGTCCAAGAATAACACAGATTCTTTGAATTATTAAACGTCAGTAAAAATTCACTACAGACAGGATAAAAAAGCAGTCAGGATTGACAAAGTCAGCTAGATAATGCTGAATGGCACAGAATGAAGGAGTGCAAAGAAGACCATAATTTAATTTTGAAGCCATTTAATAACATAATTATACATACACACACACACATAATATAAATCCAGACAACTAGAATGAATGCAATCACCTGACCTTGATGCAGTTAGTTAATAACAAGATGATAACTGTGGTATCATCACTCAAGTGGAACATTCAATTAGCACTCTATTGAGTTCATGCGGACAGACGTAAACATTTTAGCTAGAGGCGCCGCCACCTTACTTACGCATATGTCACATTGATTTTTGGTGTACACAATAAGTCAGTCGATTTTACTATTTTGAGTTGTAACTGTTGAATGAGACTATTATACTAAACTTGGGTTAATTTGGGGTGCTACATGATAATAACAGGATTACTCACAAATGGGAGTTAAGACAAGCTAGCAAGTTAGATAAACAAAAATCTTCTGATTTGTTTGACATAAGTTTTGCTCAAATAGCAACTCAATCAGGCTAGCTATAATAGCACTCGGTAGTAACTGGTTCTAGCAGCATCTTTTGCTTCACAGTCATTAAATAGTTGACAATGAAACAAGTAGCTACCTCTAAGGTGATAATTTTAAAGTGTATCATTTGGTATCTGATGTCTTCTTGAAACTTTTTTTCAACCAATGCCAATATAGGTATTGAAGAGCCATTAGGGTAGAAGAACTCTCCATTATAACAGGATAAGTTGTAGGTAGAGTAACAAAGCAAGGCATCAAGATCTTCTCCAATATCCTCCATTACAACCACTGTGTCATTTAGTAAGTCTTTCCCTCAAAATAGAAGTCTATAAAGAGAAATACTATTTTGACATGTCCAGGGCATAAATTATTTGAAATGTAACGCTAAATCTGATCTGATTGATATGTTGGATATCAACTTACAGTTGTTGGAATTAGATGGTGGACTGGGAGTGGCACTATCTTGACATGTTGCCATAGAGACAACAACAGCAATAACAAATTTTATCCACAACACAGTCATTATGGTTGCTGAACATATCCAAGACTGATCTCACAGTCATGGACACCAAACTTGCCTCTGAGATGGCATGGTTTTGGTTATCATTGTCTATCCTACCGATACTTACTTGATACATCCCGGCATCCTATAAAAAGAAATATAATTAGTCCAATTAAAGGTGGCTATAAGCTATAACAGAATGCATATTTCAATAATGGTCATTATGATGGAGTAGCTTTATAAGTACTACATAATGTGCATACATTTTATATCATGTATTAGGAAACATGCCTAATTACATATGATATATAATGTATTTGGTTAAAATTTGGAACCATCTTTTAATTTTCATCATTGTATAATTTTATTTGTATACAAATGGCTAAGAGCTTCATAAGTCTGCAATTTGTATAGGTTATACCACGATGTGGAGGGTAGGTATGGGATTTACACAACTAAGGCTCAAAGACCTGAGGATAGTGTAAATCCCATACTGACTGAACACGGAGTGGTGCAACAGACTTGTACTGTGGCTCTAGGCTATAGGAAATGGGCAAAAACTTATTTTTATTGGACTGTTTATTTATTAACCTCCTAAGAGGTAATCATGAAATATATTCACCATGAATTGAGCAAGAATGGTACAAGAATACTTAGCTGTCAGTGTATCTGAAAGTCTTAATATCAACTATCTTTAGGTATTTGATGAGGTTGCTTCATAGACTTGCTGACTGGCTTTTAGGGGCTCTTAAGGTTTTACTGTTTAACTTACCAATTGATATGGGGTAGCTATAAGGACCTTCACCAGCTCCATTAACAGCCTCGATCTATAACAAAAAAACAACTAAACTAAACTATCAGCATTTCAATTTCATGTTCTGCCAAGAGCTAAGTTTTACTGTCAGAAATTGAAGTCACTACTAAATTTCTGCATTCACTAGGAATTCCTTTTCAAGCACACAACAGAAGATTAAAAAAAACATAACAAAACAAAAACACGTGGAAAAGTAGAACTACTTACCAAATAACTCTATTTCAACTTCATGGTGTAATGAGAATCAAATCCATATATACAAACATTACCTTCTTGTACAGTTGATGCTTGTACTTTACACAATCTATATACCTGGTGAGGATCCTGATCAGAAACTCCATCGTGAGTGTGGATACTCTAATCTGGTAATTTTGGGATGGATTCAAATCCATTATCTTATACTCTACTGCATAACTCGTGTTGTGTTTACAAATTCAATTGTGAAATCGTACAATATTTTATAATAGAAATCAGGTCTCACTGTGATGTTAGGTCTGTTCCATTGCACCAAGAAGAGTTGTTTCAGAGGCGGACATTACTCTCAAGTTGGTACACTTGCTTGCTTGGTTGTGCTATAAATAATTGTAAATTCCTAATAAGGCATTTCTTATCAATAAAGCTAAAGCTCTTGAAGAAGGAGAAGCAGCTGACTCCTAAAAAGCAGCTGACTCGTGAGTAGCTCTGAAGTATCCACTGGCACACTGACATTCTGTCACAGCCATTCATCCACTCTCTTGTTTAAGGGACAACTGATACAATTGAATGATGTTTTGGATGATGATTATTGGACTGTTGGACGTGCTATAAGAATGCTGCTTATTACATAACCCTGGTTACAGTGGCACCCAGTTTCTTTCTGTAAAGAAATCCTCGACTGCAGTGCAGGAATGAATTCCTCTATGCCCTTTTTGAAGCACCCTTTACACAATGACACTTTACCTGAACTTTTTGTGAGTGAATTGCAGGTGCAACAGTCTGTTGATATTCCACTAGATCTAGGACAGTAGATGGATACACATAGTAGAAGGCCATGATGCAGGACACTCTTATGCAGGTGTTGCTGATTACAAAGACTAAATGAAAGCCAGTCTCATTGGAGACAAAATTAATGGGAGTGGTGACATTGCTGATTTTGTTAAAAATACTCGGAAGTTCTTGAACAGGCACATACTGAGAAATGTCCTAGCAGCTGTATGATTGATACTCGATGTCTTCCACATGCTCAATGTAAATGATTCCTGGCAATTTGGAACGCACTCATCCAGCTCAAATTCAACTAGAACATTCATTCTCGATAAAAGAGTATGATCTGGAGTAGTTTTGTTGATGAGTTGTGTCACTATCCAGTTATTCTCATCAGTTGGGAGTTCAAAAAGACTGCAAGATGACAATAAATGCCTGCAAGGCATTTGGAATATCAGAAACCATTACAACCAAATAACAATAATTAACTTGGACCAGTTGGTTCACTTACTTTAGTCTGTTGTCCATGCCCACTTCCTGCCAAACATTACTTCCTGGAATGCCGATATTTGGTAATAGATTATTATAATTATGTGAATCCATTACAACTTTGATGTTAGGTGGAATTACATGTGGGACTACAAGTACCGATGGTGATGCACAAAAGGCGTCCTCATCTCCAGGAGCTAGAGCCATGGCTTTTAAAAGTGTACGATGTAATACCATCAAGATCGTCTATAACATTAAGAAGGAAAAAGAGACTCAAGATACAGATGGTGTCCATGCCCATACATCATGAGAACTAAACCAATAGCTACCACACATCCAGCATTATATAAGTGCTAGCTAGCCAGCATGATAATACAACATGCTGAACTTACCAAGAAGCCTAAGCATGCTTACTTATATCTCTGCAACAATAGTGTATTCTTTCTTTCAAGCATATGTGAGGCCAAAGGCCTACCCAGCCTGTGAGGTAACCTATAAGTGGTTAACTGGAGTAATTTTACCATCGGGAGAGTAGTTAAGAAGATATAGATTCCAGTAATGGTGTTTATTTTTGTGTGTTGATTTAAGATAAGAGTGAGCTAACTATTTTGGTTTAAATCTCATAGTTTGAACTGCATCTCTTTTGTCCAATTAAGTCAAGTTAACATAACCAATTCATTGTTAGCTAGGTCATTGAGGCAATTAACTATCTTTAAAATATAAATCTGTAAGTGTTTATATTTTCAGAATGTCTTATTTGTGAGTTCTATAGTCAAGTTCAAATAAGACGAAAAACAAAAGGAAAAAAATGGGAACACTAGTCTTGTCCATTGTTGAGAAACTGTCCCTTCTCAGAAACCATCAATTTTTTGACTGTTTATCTAAGATTTGATTGTGTAAAAGTTTATTAGAGGACATGAATTGAGTGAAAAAAATACATAAAAAGTTTTACTTCTGTACTGGCTTTTTTAACAAACAAACAAAAAAATCACATCAATTAGTTTTTTTAACAATGAAAATGTTAAGTTCACAATACTGCTTATAGTTGTTCCTAACTCTATGGCTCCTTTTATGTGGCCACGATGCTCCAAATAGGCACAAAAAAAAGGGTTTGCTAAAATATCACACCTACACCGCGTACACTGTGAAGCACATAACTTGCCCTAAGAGGTCGACACCTTTCCCGCTTAGCGATTGGTAAAAGTCTGGCTACGCGAGACTGGGCTGCGGGTTAGAAATACAGTTCGACCACAGATAGAACTTCATTAAAATTGTCTGAACTATAGTAAATATTGATATGTGTTAATAAATGTCCATTAAGTGAAACACTTTTTGTATGTAGCAATAGTGGGAATTATGTTCTGTCCGTTGTTGTCCGCAACTCGGAAGCTGTCCGCATCTCGGAAGCTCTGAAGTTATAGTTATAAACCAAAATTGAGGTTTGTATGCGATTTATAAATCGCAATACTAACCTAATGATTTTGGTTTATAACTATTTTATAGCCCAAACATAAACAACGAGCAAAGTATAGCGTTAGCTATCTTAGTAATTGTATTAAAGTACCCAAACTCTTCATTATTCCATTTTGCTTTGATCTGCCTTCCACCATAATTGTGGTTGCTAAGAATATATCAGACTTTTCCCCGCTAATACATAATTATTTATTTGATACAGGAGAATATCACGAGTCTGTTGGCTTAGTACTTATGCGAGTGCCGCAGGCACGAGCGTAAATACCGCCAATCAGACGAGTGATATTCTCGGGTATCCAATGGATAATAAATTTATTAGGTACTGTTCATGCGCGAATACCTTGGTAACAAGAAATTTACCTAGGGGGACGTAATAACCCAACGTAATAACTATGAACACAGGTGATATGGAAAAATATTGCCTTAAGCCACATCCTGTTTACTTTAATGCATTTTCTATGTGGCAACAGTTATCAGGCTCTGTTCAGTACCTAATAAATTTTCTTACGAGCATACCAGACTGTATCCGATTTATAGTTCTTAACGACAAGCGCGGTCGCTCGGGTAACGGGCTATAATACAATTTTCAACAGGAAATCCTTCCGTAATTTTGTGATTACCCGCTGCATCTTGGTTGTCCGCTTTCCGAAGGCCCGTTGAACGAAGTCTGGCTGTACACATTGAAATTGAATTCTAGTTTTGGTAGGGCTCAATTTAATCTGGAATGGCACACAATTATAAAGGTCTTTCACTGAAATTACTAGCAGATGGTTAAAAATAGTCAAGATTAGAATTACCTCGACTTTGCAACTGGGCCTGCACAGGAGAGAAGTAAAGTGTTTAAATTCTGAAGGAGCCCACAGTTACGCCTGGAAAAAAAACCCTTCCGGCTTAAAATATAATAAAAGTCAATAAACTTCTGGTTAGGTTGCAGAACGACCTACAGCTCCGTCACGTCCTAACCGCAGGTGTAGTTCGGAGTAGTCGAAGTATTGCTAGAAGTAATTGCCTGATGTACAGCGCTAATATGGCAGGCGAGTATCTTTTAAGAAATAGTTAGGCTTTTATTGTTTAAAGACAGAGAGTGGTACAGTAGAACCTCTCTTATCTGGCACCTTGGTTTCAAGGGGTGCCCTATCTCAGATTTGCCCATATCTCAGAATGCATTCAAAATAGTGCTGCCAGCTGAACTGCCTATCCAAAAGCAGCTGTCAAATTTGCTAGTTGGGATACTTTACCTAACCACAAGGTACATAGCAGCTGCCCGGTAGAGGGAGGTGCCCCGTAACTTGGGAGTCCGGATAAGGGAGGTTCTACTGTATTATGTTTATAAAAGAATTGAATAACTTGAATTTGAGTGCTGACACATTATATTGGAAAATTCTCAGTAAAAGATTAGGATTAAATGTTTCACCTTATCTTTATAATATCTCCAATACTAACAAAATTAATTATTTCTATGCCTATGTTTAAGTTCCAAAAATTAATTGGAAAGCTTTATTTTTTTCATTTAGTAGAAATTAATACTACATCAGCAAAACTACAGAGACTTAACACTCATCCTATAAACTGAAGTTGATGTAAATAACTAGAAAATTATGAATTGAGTGTGCTAGGTTGCTGTTTCAAATAAATATGGTGCTGCTTCTATAATTAGGTTCAGGTCATCTGGGCATAGTCACAATCATTAGTCTTCCTTCTAATCCCAGAAAAATCCCTTCTTGTGCCCTATGTTTTTTATTTTGAATGAACTATATTGGATTGTCAAGAATAAGATTTAAAGCATGTATAGGAGCTCTTAATTACTGGTCATTATATAAGTCATGATTTCTCCATTGGTAACATGTGCACTGTTGTGCCTCGTAAATAGATGTTACAAAACTACACATACTTTAGTTTGGATCTTCTTCCTGCCAGATGGTCTCTGAGAGTATAAATTAGTTGTTTTGAAAGATTAGCTTTAACTAAGAGAAAAACAAATGCAAATTTCAATAACATGAGCTTGATGATGTACACTGTAAAATACTTATGTGCCGCAGGTGCTATTCACTGCCTTACGGAAAACATGCAGTTTGCCTTCCTCCTAGAGCAGTAAAAACCTGCTACTTTCACCTTGATTGTAATAATTAATTTTGTCCATAAATTATTTTTCATAGTCACATTAAAAAAGGCTTCAGCTTTAGCACAAGTTACATTGTTGGGTATAATTCCCACATGTTGCGATGGCTGTCCCTGTGTTAATTTAGAGACAACTGCTACCCGGTAGATGTTGCCACCAGAGGCAATCTCAATGGAATTAGACTATAGGAGGGGTTGTGGTTGAGGGCCGCCTGTATTTCTCTAATCCAGGACACAAGGCTCAGTAATTCACCTTATGTCTATTTAATTAAGTTTTATTTTAATTAAAAGCAGGCTTGCGAACTGCAGAACTAAAGGCTGACTGATGGGATGAGCCTACCAGCCAGTATATATAGAAAACCAGTTGACATACCCACACCCTGGGTGAGCATAATAGGAGAAATGTCTCTGAAAGCTGGCTGAATTTGATTGGTTCGAATCATTATGTAGGGTAACCATAAATGGTAAAGCTGGAGTGCATGAAGTGTGAAAAGGTGTAAATGAAATATTTAGTAACACGAGAGAGATTAAATAAAAGAAAAATAAACATATCAGTCTTACTGCAAACAAAGGAAAAATGGACAGGTAAGGTTCATTCTGGCCTGGCTTGTGTGGCTGGAGATGAAATATCAGTGGTCTTCACCATACCACACTAGATCTCTTCATAATGTTATTGTTAGGTATTTGTATGAGTAATAGCATGGGTAACCGTACTATTCGGGATTAATAGCACGAGTACCGTGATTGAAATAGCACGAGGCGAAGCCGAGTGTTATTTCAATTGCTTTACGAGTGCTATTGATCCCTAATAGCACAGGTTACCCGTGCTATTACTCGCTAATAGTAGGCCAGTTTTTAAAAAAAGTCTTTTGCAATTATAGCTACACTGTATTGTTCACTCACTATCACCTCATTTCAGGATTAGCTTCCGCTGGAACTTTGTTTTCAGCGTACGACCCCTCCTAATCTGTTGTAAAACATTCCGTGTCTAATACGGGTAGAGGTTCTATGGTAGAGAATGACGTTGTCACCAACTAGAAACTACTGGAACTGTACGTTTACAATGTTAACGCTGCATGCATGCGCACTTACCCGTACTATTTCACTTAGCTACTGAGGTATTTCACTTAGTTTCCACTTAGTTACTGAGGTATTTCAATTAGTTAGCACTATTTCACTTTCTCCATGGGATTTCAATTGAACAGAGATTTTTCCCATTCATTTTTGAATGGGCAACTTAAGTGCCTACTATTATACCCTGAAATAACTCAAGTCACCCCATGGATGCAAGCTCATTACCCAAGTTATAGTAATCTGCCTAAGCTCACCTGCTTTCTTGGTTTTTAGCTACAGCTACCTTCGATCCTGTGGTGAAGCCTACCAACCACCTGATTAGAGCAGCTGCTAAACTGTCAGCTGGGGGGTATGGGAGCCCCTACAGCCTACTTTACATAGTGAGCTACCAGCCCTAGTACAAACTACAGCAGTGAAGATATCTAGGGTTGAATAAACCACTTATTACACTCTTCATAGTGATATTGCTAGATATTTCACTCTCATTTATTTTCACTTCTCCAAAATAAATTAGCTTTCTCATGAAATATCTCACCATATCACACTCTGACTCATGTAATAAGTATTATTTATCATTGAAAGAATATAAGCTATTATACATTTCTAAGTGTGAACAGTAATGCTGAAAAACAGTATATAACAGTTTACCTCCTTAATTTATTCTAATTCTCCATATTCTCTGAAGGTCTGAAGATAATGCTGTTACTTTTGATGGTAGCATTGTATGCTAAAAGTCAAGTACAAGGACCATGTAAGTTGACTGTATATTTTATTTGTATCTCTAGAATGGCAATTCATATGTATGTTGACGAAGCTTGTGCATATAATCATTCAGTAAAGTATTGAAAAACAAAACGAGAAGCAAATATTTTTGGGCATATTGTGACAAGTTAAAATATAAAATATAATGTTAACATATAACCGTAAAAGTCATTACTAGCATGGTTACACCAATCAGGGGCATAGGAAGATGATTTGGAATAGGGGGGCCCATGGCACTTGAGCTCGACCACACTTATTTGTTGCAGCTCATTCGTTAGTGCACTTGAGTATTAAGCAAGCAAGTGGTCCGATTCCAGTGACAGCAAAACATTTTTACTATTTAAAAAAAAATATATATATGAAAGAGAGAGAATACATCAAGATAAAAATTATACAGCTGGGTTTGCTAGCTCTCCATTTTATGCTGAAGTGCACCACTTGTAGTTAATAACAGCATTACTATCATATCACATCATCAACCATAGTGATTAAAATTGAATGTATTATTACCAAAAAGCAACCGAATAATTTAATTCTGTATTTACATTGGTAAGGGGTAATTGCTGCTAGGCTAGAGTCTCACTCAATTCTTTGAATTGCTTTCCTCAGCTAAATTGTCACTTTTCAATTATTTTCTCAGCCTTCTTTTCTTCATTAAGTGTAATTTCCCTCTTTCACAATCATTTTTATGTAGTGTTTAGCACCACTAAAGCCAAAGTTTAAGGGTACGCTAAGGTTGAAGTGCACTTGCAATTTAATGTTCATGGCGTTTTTCAAAAATTCTTATGATCCACTAAGCATAAAATTTGATGTGGTTGAACTATACTTAGCAAAGATTTACAGTGGCTCTCATAATTAGTTATATGTATTTTTGATTGATAGAGTAATAAACTATAGTTCAAGCATTATATTTGCTCCAAGGATAGCCTTCTTTTCATCTTAAGGCACAAATCATTACCAAATGGCTGACAACTTTGTTACCCATATTGATTAATTTTCTATGGTTTATGATTAGATGCCTGTGTGAAAATAGCTTGTCGCCCATATCATATTATATTGAGTTACTTCATCACTAGCTGCAATTTTTTGATAAAATACTCACACCAATCTGGAGGCAAGCTACCCCCCTGTCTTGAGACATGTGGCCCCCCCCCTCTCCCCCCTCCCCCCCTCGTTCCTACGCCAGTGCCAATATGGTTAAACATTTAATGTTGTAGCAAAAGGGATTTAGAGCCATGCTTAAGCAAACACCAATATATAAATACTATAATATTTAGATTTTTGCCAACTTGTATGTATTTGAATTCATGGAATTAGTTTTGGTGTAACAATACACTGGGCTTTCTTTGTCAAAACATGTTACTGTAATATTCTGTTAATTAGTAAAAGTTGTCATTTCATACACTTCTTCAACATCTTCTTGAGTTTACCTTACCTATGTGCACTCACAAAATGACTTGTCAGGTCCAATCACTATTGCTGTCATACATCGGGAGAATCATCGACCAGGAGAGCAAGAATTAGCAGATCGTGATCATCTTCAATTAATTATCGGTGGAATAAATACGGGATCTCTAGCTGCATCAGTGACTTGGAGAAGAAATGGTACCATAGTTGATAAATATACAATGCCAATTGGAGGAGGTTCATTTTTTGATGGAGGAGGAGAAACTATTGCTGGTGGTGGCACATGCAGAAATCGGATGTATAGAGTTGCTTTATTAGTCCGTGGATATTTGCCGGAAATTACACTTACACAGTAAATAATTCAATCAGTTCTGTAACATCCCCTATATTCCATTTACAAGGTAATTACTAACTATACTTTCACCTGTTTGATATTTGGTTGTATTTTTAAAATTAATGTGCATGAGTTATCCACTAACTTAATTTAAAGTGTATATAAAACTCAATCAGTGACCACACACCTCTCGAAGTTGTAAAGGAATTAAAAAATTAAAATTCCTTGGACCAAGCCATAATTCTGATTTTTTCTAATGTGAGAAGTGAATAAAATACTAAACTATTTTTAATACTATATGAGTTTCTTTTGTTATATCTTCGTGTTTGTTTGTGGAATTACTTACTAGATACTGGTCCTCCCACCCATATAGTAATGAGGCAGATCAGTAATAAAAGAATACAAGCAAGTTGGACGGCACCAGCTGGCTTCCCTGAGGCAACTTACTATGTTTACTTAAACACAGTGAACGTCTATACTGGTGGTACTGAAGTGACTGGAACTACTTACACAACTGGAACTCTAAATGTTGGGTTTAGTGTCACTGTTCGTGTGAGAGCTACTACTGGCACATATCTGAGTGTACCAGCTGTGTCTGACACCCTGGCTGTTAGAGCTATGGTGATGGTAGTAAGTGGGAAGTCCTAAATAGAATTTGGGGAAGCAAAGTGTATCTTTACCTAATATATTCTGGAGAAATGTTGAATTTACTGGCATGTTAGGGATGGATCAGAGGGGGAGGGGCTTTGGCTATTGATATTCATGATTAAATGCATGTTTCCGTGTAGTTATAGAGTTTGCCAGGTATCATTACAGACGAACTCTGCTAACCTGTACTCTGCCTAAATGATCTTTTAACCCCATTTTTTTCAAATCTCTAGATTCAAACCTGAACATTATCACAAATGCCTCATTTAATGTAATGAGTGGGTGTGACTTGTGCATGATTTAGGTTGGATAAGTTTACCAGAAGAAGCATCTTTTGTAGCAAACACCTGACACACCTCAGCATCAGTCACTGAAGCAGAAATGTTTTGTAGCTCCTGTGAACAAGGTTGCTATACTAGCAGCAGGCGAAGGACCGGGCAGATAACTTGTTCTGGCGCAGCGTATAATACCAATGCAGCCGATGGCCTCAAGGATAAATCCAACAAGCTTTCAGCCTTGCTAATATCCGCAAAAGCGCGCACTCCCAAAATGCTAATATCGGGGTTCACAAAGGTTATCAACGGAGAACACAAATTACACAACACAATATATGTCGGGACCACTGACGAAAGGTCAGTGGTCCTCAAATAATGATATGTGAATAGCTAAGCTAGGGGATAGCTAAGTTAGCTTTAAGTTCTACCGGCCAGCTGGAGCTTTAGTCTTGTCCAGGGTGGAGTCCTGGACAACCTGACAGCATCAGTCACTGAAGAAGAAATGTTTTGTAGCTAATACCTGACACACTTCAGCATCAGTAACTGAAGCAGAAATGTTTTGCATCTTCAAAATAATATCATATTGAGTGCTTGTTAAGTTATCATAGCTATTATGTATTATAATACACTGACAACCACTTTAACATGAAATCAAGTAACTTGAAGATGGTATGTTGATTTCTCTGGACCCCTACTCCCCTCCAATAAAATAAGAAAGGTTATGCATGTCTAGCATTGAATTCATTTAATCAGTTCATTGGCTCATTGACTTCAAGTTACCTGCAAGCTTAGATGAATAGTAAATTGGTAAAAGATTATTTTACTATTCAATAATGATAACATGCCAGACTATTGTTTGCAGCAACCTGTATCTTCCTTCATATCAGTATTTAGCCCCTGTTTCCATATGGTAGATAGTAAGATCACACAGCCTTTGAAAAATGTTTGTGAGTGAAACTGCAGTTAACATCAAAGGAGTTGAAGTTACTCTACAAAAGACTGGAGTACATTGTTTTAGAATAGTACCTGTATTCCCCTGCATCAAGTGGCTTAGCGGATGATGTTTTTCTAGTCTAAATGATATTAATTGAAAGCAAACAATTAAGTTAGCTATTTCTGGCTTCACAAGATTAATTAAAAGAAGGAAATAATTATATTATATATGTCCTATTTTTATCTTGTGAAGTTGGACAGTGGCTAACTTGATTGATTGCTTTCAATATCATTTAGAGTGAAAAAAAATATAGTACTTATTACATGAGTCAGAGTGTGATATGATGAAATATGTCACGAGCGGGCTAATTTATTTTCACTGGCCAGAGGCAAGTGAAAATAGTTGAGTGCATTCTTTCTTTCTCTCATTAATATAGTGCATTTAATATTTAAATCATACTATAATAGACTTGTACGATTTTACTATGTGTATTATTCAGATGTTCTACCACCAACGATTACAGTGTCCCAAGTGACTACTACTTCAGTTACCTTGTCATTATCGCAACCTACCAGTTCTATATCAGTTGATATATATGTGGTGTCATGGAACAGCACAAGTTGTACAGACATTCCTACTAGAACAGGATCCACAACCAGCAACACATTGACAATTAGGGGATTAATGTCTGGTACTCAATATTATGTGAATGTTTCCGCTAGAAACTACATTTTTGGTTTGACAAGAGCTGGATTCACAACTCTGACTACTACAGAAATAGGTATGAGGTTTTAAACCAGCTCTTCTTTCATATGCTTAGCAGAGGTGTAGCCATGATTTCTGAGGGGGAGGGGGTTATCGAGGAAAACTGAGCTAGAGATGAAATTCCACATCCTATGTTTAGGATTACTCTACTTTCTATATTTGCATTTAGCTATTGATTATAATCAAAAGATCGAAAATTAAATAAACTATTGTTGCTAATAGTTATGAAAGTTACTATTGTAACTGAAGATTGAACAAAAAGACAGTTGTAGCATTATTTATATAATAATAAACAAGTAGGAACTCCTAGCATCTCATGTCTCTATATTATGGACATTCCTCAGCACAAAGTTGTATAGGTTTTATTTAGACTTTAATAATGCTTTACCAAACAACCAGTACTAAAACTACTCAGAATTAGTTTTTTTTTACGTTGATAGCTATAAGAGAACAATTTATTACTAATTATGTGATGTCAACGGAGAACGCACTTTTAGAATGTTCATTCTATATGTTCTCCCTCCAATTACCCGAAAGTGCTTTGGCTTAAACCCTCAGACACCGCCCCCTCCCTGGCTGCACTGCTGCTGACTATTATTGTGTGGTGTCTTTATGCTTAATATTTATGTCTCCTATCAGTATCATTATAGACTATGTTCAGTTTACAGGGGTGATGGAAGTTGCTTAAAGTGGGTGGGGTTGGTGAGGAAAGGGACACTATGTATCACAGCCAATATGCTCACATGAAAACCACTTTATTTTTCATGGAAAAAAGCTTTACATTCATAAGCAGTAAAGTTTAAAGTCATAGTGAAAAATGGAAATTATAAGTGATCAATTGTTTAATATTGATTCGTTCTATTAAATTGTTCCATAAAAGTTTTCATTTCTTTCTATGAATATTTAAGCAAAGTTTGCCGGGATCATCAATTCTTCATTTTTAAAGATGAAGATGAAGACAACCGATGTGCCATAATGAAAGCTGCGTATACCAGCTACGTTCTCTTGGCACTGGCCAATGTGATAAACAGATCGTTTTATTGTTGATCAAATTGAATTAAATTATTGAACCAAGTAATATCCCAGAGTTTAACAAGGTGTAATATATCTGCATGAAGTGCGCCCCACTATGCCTCCCCAAGCAATTAACCTGGGGGGGGGGGGGGGGGGGGGGGGGGGGGGGTTACCCCCCCACCTACTTACATCATTACATCATTACATCAACCCTGGTTTACTGTATTGCTTTTCTTTAGCTGCCCCAGGAGCACCAGGAACACCAACAGCTACAGTTGTAAATTCAAATACTATATCACTCTCATGGACAGAAATACTTTGCTTAGCCAAGAATGGACTGGTTTATGGTTACAACATTAAATATTGGCACATCAATAAATTCATTAATGTTAGGACCATCTTTAATACTACCACTCATCTAATTACTGGCCTCAAGTCCTTCACTGACTATACATTCACAGTGGCTGGTGTCAACAGTGTTGGCATAGGATCTTACTCTAGTCCAAGTGATGTAATCAGAACAGATGAAGACAGTGAGTATTATTTTATCCATTATAGCATTGATTTTTCAGATCAACTGTTCACTTATCTAAAACATTGTATTATAGCTCCTCGTGGTCATCCTGGAATACCTAATGCTACGGTTACAATGTCTACTAGTATTACTCTCATATGGACAGAGATAGCTGTTTCAGAGAGAAATGGAGTCATCACTAGTTACAAGATTCAATATGGGGAGAAAGGGAATCGAGACAGACTAATCAATACACAGTCCAGTGCTACCACGCATCTAATTACTGGCCTCAAGCCCTTCACTCAGTACACCTTCACTGTGGCTGGAGTCAACAGTGTTAATACTGGACCATATACTGGTGCCAGTGATATAATTCAAACAACTGCAGATGGTAAGTTTGTAATAGTAAAATTGCTGTATAAATGTTTTCAAGTGGTTATACTAATAATATGCTGCTATCTTTTTGTATTGTCATATTTTTTAAGCCAGAAGGCATTTAAGAAGTGTTTTTGGAGCTGCTTTGTAAATATTGGCTACATTTAATTATATGCAATTAGTGTTCTTCGAGTCCTGGTAATTTCTGAGGATCCAATTTAGTGCAAATGTGACATGCTTCATACTTCTGAGCCTTCTGGATTCCAACATACATCAACAAGTGTTATATTTTGATTACAATAACAATCACATCATTATTCTATTATTTAGAAAAGTATGGGTCTATATGGTAATTGTACAGATTAAGACTCAACCAATCGACTGATAATTAAAAGATATCTTGCGAGCACCCTAGTTAAATGTGGAGGACAGACAGGGGTGTATACCAGGGAAACTTAAAGGAGAGGAAAACACTCTGTCTGAATTTTTTTCTATACACAAAAAAAAAGAAAAGAAGAATCTATTGAAACTATGCCTTCAATTTTGTTCATAACATATTGTATTGTTTTTAAAGGGTAGTGATAAGAGTTTTACTTTAAAAAATGACAATCATGCAATCTTTTGTACTCTGTACAATGTTTTCTAATGTCATTAAAACGTTTAAATTATTCTTTTTAGTTCCTTCTGGTAGTCCTGGAGTACCTACTGCTAGTGTAATAATGTCTACTAATATCACTCTCATGTGGACAGAGATAGATGTTTCACAGAGAAATGGAGTGATCAAAAGTTATAAAATTCAGTATAATGATGCAACTCTTCAAGGCAGAAGTATTAATACAGAGTGTAATGCGACCACTTGCCTAATTACAGGCCTCAAGCCCTTCACTCAGTACACCTTCACTGTAGCTGGAGTCAACAGTGTTAATACTGGACCTTTCTCTAATGCTAGTGAAGTATTCATAACAGCTGAAGACAGTACGTTAGTAACTTGAATAATTAATACCACAATATAATTGAGGATTATGAAGTTAGCTAGTTACACTTTGAATTTGTTCATGTAAATTGATTACCTGCACTCACAAATTTTATGATGCCTTTGACAGAACCCACTGCAATTTACAACTTACAGTTGACAGCTGTGCTGTACAGTGTGTTACTATCGTGGCAGTCACCTGAACAACTCAATGGAATGTTATTGTATTATACTCTCCACTACAGAGTTAATGGAAGTCTTCAAAAGCCACACATTACCAGGAATGCCAACTTCTCTATCACTAATCTCACTCCTAACACACTGGTGTCTGACATAATCGTCTATGCCACCACTGGAGGCGGAGAGGGACCAGTAGTTATGGCAGATAACATCACAACATTAGACAGGCCTGGTAGAAAAGATCTAGCTATATTATATATAATATGAATTAATTTTTTTTTCAAATTATATCTTTTACAGCTCCCATAAAAGGTTTGAAAGTTACGATCTTATCTGACACTTTAGTCCGAGTATCATGGAGCCTTGTTGGACTACAGAACATATCTGAAATTTCTGTTTATTACAGACAGAGAGATGATGATGGAGATCATGAAGAAATGTCTACAACTGTTTCATCTTTTACTTCTTTTGTTGTGCTTACTTTGGACACAGGCAGACAATACATCATAGAAGTGTCAGCTAACATAATTCTAAATGGAAATACTGTGTCTGGATATCGAACAAGTTATGGTCCTATAGCTATGTTTTTGCGAAATAACCAAAATTTCAATCGTGAGTGTTTAATTTGTTGTCCACTTAAATTTTTTATTTAATCTATGTAGTAATTGCAACTAAATTTTAACTCATAAAAAATGATTGCAATAACATTATGAATTAAATAAAATTATTTATACCATGGTTGCTGCGGTAACACCCATGGATTAAAAGTGATATTTTCCCGGTGATTTTTCCTGGGGCTATGATATTTTCCCGGTGTGGTGTCAAGCGAATTCTTCCGTGTTTCCGGCCCAAAATTAAAATTCAATTAAAATTCAATTGAAGCAAGCCAGAAAGTTTACTTTAGCAAGTTTACTTTAGCAAGTTTACTTTAGCATTGTAGCTGCCAGCTGTTATCTCCAGATCTAACTCTACCTGGGCTGCTCAGCAGTAAGCAGTAAAGCAGCTAGCTGTGGTAAATTCCTGTGGTATGAGAGCGCAGGAGAGTTATATGTGGTAGGGCTGGTCCCATATAGGTGGATATGAGAGAGTAGTAGTAGCAGCAACTATGGTATAAAACAGTTATGCCATGGCAACATCAGGGTTATGGAATATCACCGCCCTTATCCCTCGGGCTTCCGGGGATGGTTATATTCCATAACCCCTCGTTGGCCATGGCATAACTATTACTAAATTGCATGCTTATAAGAGTGACTCCTATATTAATCCTGATAAATTAGTGGCCATGTGGTTTTTTTTATTTTAAGGACAAACTAAATATATATACAAAATTTATTGAGTGTTCTATTTTATGTTGCTAGGTGATATAATGACAGTTTTAGGTTCTGCAGTTGCCACATTCGTACTCTATTCCATCATACTGACACTGATTGGAACTATTGTCTCTTGCAGGAAGAAGAAATCAAATGTTACGAAGTGAGTGCAGCAAAATGAATCGGGGGACAAGAATACGTGCATAGTTTAGAATAAGCAATCTTAAAAACCATTAATTAGTTTATACTTCTTAAATGTTACTTGAAAGCTAGAATGAAGTCAGTGGCTATGTGCACGTCTTAAAATCCAGGGTGAATGACAGGGAGGGGCCTATATTATATTAAGGTCAAAGCTTACTAAATGCAGGGGCATAGAAACAAATTTTAAAGTTATCCAGTTCTAAGCTCCACCCATTTATTCTTAACCACACCCATTTATTTTGTTACACCTGCTAATGTTGTGCTATTAAAACATCTAATTAGGAATATGGTGTAGATCAAGATGTTGCTTATTCAAAATAATTGCAAAACTAAATTGTTTAACTATTCTAGGTTTCAAAAAATCTCTTCCCATGGACTCTGGACAATCTTAGTGAAACCCTCAATATACTTAGTCCTGCATGAAGACCCACCTTGTTAAGCTTTCATGGAAAGTGAAGCATAAACTGTTGATGTTTACCCTATAAAATTTTTTTATTTAATTTCTTTAAAAGAGGTCCAGCCAAAGTCAGATCAGCCTGAATGGTGTATTTTCATATTAAATAAAAGAGCATAAAGTTAGCATGCAGTTGTTTATGAACTATATTGCCTGTATTGGCAGATTTGTACATCACATTTTTTCATAAAATTTTGGTTGGGAGGGGAGCTCTTCCCCCTTGCCCCCTCTCCCTGGATTCTCCCCCAATTAGTAAGCATTATTGTACACATATTTCTGAGTAATATAGTGGCTATGATGTACAGATCCGTCTCAATAGAAATGAAGGAATCTAAGGCTTATGAACAAACAAAAGTAGAAGAGCCATCACCTACTTACGAAACTCTTCAACATGGAGAAATCATTTATTCAAACTAATTGCAAATAATGAGTAACTAACTGACACTATTAGTTGTTTACTGGATTAGTAATAGCAAGTGTGATCAATTTATCAAAGTGTGTGGACTAAGTTTGTACGTACCATTAAATATATTAAATGCTTTACCAAGTTGTTAAACCATGTCATTTTTATAATGTCAAATTAAGGCAATGTGCTAATGAAACATATCATTACATATCATTAGATTGGTATTAAAATGATATACAAGATAACATTTAATAGGTGTAGGAGTTGGGAGGGGGGGGGGGGGGGACTGTGCCCCAGTATTTTGAACCTGTAGTTAGAATTACTGAGATATGCATCACTTACTCTATAGCTGAAACGTAGAGGCAGAAGAACAATTACATATTTTGGATATTGCCAATATTTGTGTCTGTGAACTAGCACAAATATTGGTCACAACCCCTAAAGTATAGTGCTTGTCTTGTTGTTCTCCTACATTAAGAAATTATTCCTAAATTTACAAACCTAACTGTAATGCACTAAAATTATAGTATAGGAAGTTACTGTCATGTCACTATAATAATGGTACTATTAAATTATGATAAGTCTGATACACATTATCCAGTTCCTCCTCACAGGATTAAAATGAACTCAGTCACCTCACACTGCTAACTTAGCAAGTACGGGCAAACATCATCTTAGTTCACAGAACATTAGCTGGAAATACTACTTTCTGTATACTGCAAATAGTACTCTTTAGACACCCCTGCAGATAGCAAATAAAAAGGCATAGCTGGGGCTACATTTTGTGACTAGTGGAAAATGGGGGCTGCTATTGGTTTGAACTTCTCTCCAAGATGATTTTAAAATGCATTATAATAGCTAACATCTGGGTGTGGCTGCAGTGGTGTGTGAATATTGTATCCCAAGCAGTGAAGTGGTTTGACTCAAACCTCTGTCCTGGATTCGTGATGAGGAATGATAAAGCAAGATACTCAACAAGTGACAAAGGCCTGTGCAACTGTCTTGGCTAAGATAAAACAGATAGGGAGTGCCTCTGGCCATTACGTGAAAGTATGAAATAGTCTATGCAAGTGAGGAGGTATGTACACTGCTTTATGGTGGCTATGGTCTGACCAGGTTGATGTGGAGTACGTCTAATCTGCAGTTGAAATGAAATATGGTTGCTATTGTATGTTAATGAATTATAGAATGTGGACAGCTGACACAAGTAAGAGTCCACAGACATGTAACTGCATTGACACTAAGCTAAACAAAATGAGAAGAGATGTCATGTTGGATGGCTCAAGTCCCAGGGTATGATAAGTGGTGCAATGAGTTGACAGTTCAGAGGTACCAGTGGGGTGAATAGTGCCTCAATTTCTGTCACAAGATACTCTTGGCTGAAGCTGGATAATTAAAGCACTAGAATGGCAAGACACACCAGCTACTCCCCAGTTAATCAATACTTTACTATAATATATTGGGCTGAGTTTGCCCCTCAAAGTAGTACAACTGCAAAATAATGGCTGAGAGGTGGCAGTAAGTATAGAAGGAGCAAGTTGAGGCCAGTTAACACCTAACGTATGTATGTGCATAGCTAGCTAAGTGGCTTACAAAAAAGAAATTAAATGGAATAATGCAAGGTGAATAGGATGTATTTTCATCTGTGGCACTAAGGCCTTAGTGACACAGACAATGCCAATTTCACATTTTGACAGACTGCAATCAATGTTTGTCTGAATCACCACTCCCCTCTGACAAACTAGGCAGCTGCATTATTGCATTTCTCAATTTACTGCAGACATTGACACTTACTTGGTACAGACAATACTCAGAATTGTGTGTCTGAGAGTGGTGATCAAATCAGACTGGCCAAATTGGAGGCAGATTGATAGCAATGGCAGCAATAGTAGTGGGCTCAGGATCACTATCAGAAGAGTCAGTCATGTAGAACAACGAGTATTACTACAGAGTTCAACTGACAATGAGTACAGAAAAACTAATGCCAGCTAACTAACCACATTAATTTTATGCATAATGAAATGAGAAGAAGTCACATGACAGTCTTGTGTTTTGTATCCGAAGATAACATTGGAGATTGACATCTACTACACACACATGACAGTGACTTGATTACTCTACTATTTTATGATTACATAGAGTTCTTTGTCTGATGGGGCATTCTTTCAAAAGGTGGTATGGATTGAATTGAAAGAATAGTGAGCTAGGTTTTTTATATTGCATACAGTAAAATGTTTTCAATGCCATAGCGACCACTTACCATAACCTTTGTGACTTAAAAACAACAAACATTCCTAAGGAATTTTTGCACTTTTAAGCCCAAATAAAAAATATGGCTTGTTTATTGCTGTAGTAACCAAAGAAAATGGGAATGCCTAAAGGGCTGTGTTTAAGAAAATGCAGCTGATTTACTCACTTATTAGCTACACAGTACATAGCTGTAACTCACAATACTGTCACACACTTTAGTTCACTAAATTTACCACCACAAGATTTACATTGTATTCTCTTCATGACACGGCTTATTAGACAATGAATTTTCAAAAAGAGAACAATACAGCTGCATAGCAAAACATTTTATAGTAAGAACAATACCAGTGCTTAGGGCATACAGCTATCGCAACAGTGCATCAACCAAGATAATATACCACCACTAGAAAATGAACTCTGGTAAGTTTGTAAGACAACTGAATTATGTAACATTCTTGTCCAAGACAACACTACTTCAAAGAGGTATAGATACAATTAAATTATCTTGGATGATTTAGGAAAAGATCGATAAACCAAAGAATCTCAATTGTGTTACCCCTAAGTGTCTGTGGAATTATTGCACATTTTGGAGCCAAACTTTAAAGTAAGATTTGCTTCATGCTGAAATTGACACATTTTAGCTAAACAATGTGAACACTTTTTTGCCTTTGATTCTTTATAATGTTCATTCTAATTATGAATAGTAGCTGCATTATAACTTTTGGCTATTGAAATTTAAAAGAAAATCATCACCTTGAATAAACTGCAATACAAGTTCATGATCTTAAATGAATTTGGTTCAATTGTGTGCAAAAAAAGTACTAGTTGTTTCTAATGTGAAAGCAAGTGACTAATTTGGTACTTCAGTAATAGGTGTGCATTATTATGGACAGGTGTTAATTGTGTAAGAAATAATAAACAATTGAAAATACTATCGTAAGAAAGTTCTACAAACAATGTATGAATGACTTGATAGTGAAAGTATACAATTAAAAATATTTTATTAACCTAAGAGTGAATCAGTAAAGTATTATTAAGGAAGAGGAGCATGCCAGAAATGAACAATTTTATCTAAAATACTCAATAATAGTTTTTCAGGCTGCTCGCATATTACAATATCTCTAAATCTTACAATAAAGTTTAGTTCCAATAATGTAATTTGATTGGACTCATTCAGTTATATAACACATGAAAGTGCTTCATGTAGCATTATCAATGTATAAGTACACAGATTTAGTTATTTGAAGAAAACAAGGTGATGACAGAACAGGTAATAGTGAAGGAAGTCAATGGAGTCTAATTATGTATTTGTAAATCTCATTATAACAACAACGTTACATGTCTGAATGATAAGATTACTACATGAGGGAATACATTTGGAGAAAATAAGAGTGTCTCCATGTATGTAGTGGATCAAATCTAACAAGAGATCCATTTAGTGTGCAGTATGTACCAGATAGTTCTGACTCTCATTTTCACAACTTCATCTCAAGTATTAGGACAATGTAAGTTGAAGCGATATTCGCTAGTTATATACTGTATTGCATTTATTCTTTCTATAATAATATACTTTATTCTAGTTAATTTCCCATTAGAAGTGTAGCCTTTGTAAGTGTACTTTAATTGGAAAATGATGTGGAAGCTATTAGCGATTGTGAGACAGCACGAATTCTATTATACATTCTTATTCATAAAACAATATCAAAGCCGTCTTGGTTACCATGGACATAATATTCACACAATAATATTACACATATTTAATTTCATTATTTTAGGTGCCATCACTAATACTTCGATAAAGATAGATCAAGGACACCATTTGGAATTAGTCATTCGTGACGATCTACAATTTGTTATTGAAGGAATAACCACTGGAGCTCAAGCTACGTCAGTGACTTGGAGATGGAATGGAAGCATTGTTAACTCGCAATCAAGGCCAGCTGGTGGTGGCTTATTTTTTGAAGGAGTTAGAGAAGCTATAGTGGGTGTGGGTCCATGTGAAGATCAAAGGTACCGAGTGACTCTACAGGTCATGGGGTATCTACCTGGAACTTACACATATACTGTTAGTAATGCTGACACACCCACTCCAGTGACATCACCTCTACTTTTAGTACAAGGTAGATAAGTCAGTCCATATGACAATTGCAATTACTTTTATATTGCATTCAAAATTTTGCCAAGTTTGTTAAACAACAATCTTATAATAATAGTATCAATAATAATGATAGCTAATACAACAAAATTTGCTTACTATGTCACAATAATGAAAAGACGTACTAGTTCAGACGGAACACTTTCCTGCTAATGTACACATAAATTAGAAGACATTTGTTGCACTTGCCATACAAATAAACATGTGTACTGATTACAATCTCAATTACTATAAAAAATTATCAAATTATCACTAAAGTGAAAGCAAGTAGTAATCAAAGGTTGATCTATTAGTAGATTATTAGTATAACTTTTAAAACTTGCATTTGTCGTTAAAATTTGCATTATGACGTTGTGTCTTGTGTGAATAAAAAATATGGTTACAAATTATTAGTACAAAACTACAGCAACCATTTCTGCTAACTAACAGATTATTACATGCTGGTTCAATTGATGCCTGAAAATTTGAGATTAGTCTTCTCTAATATACAGGATAACCATGTCAAACATGTTTTATTAGAACAAAAACTGTCATAATTATTTATTTAAATTATTTGTTCAGATCCAGGTCCTCCTACCAATGTAGAATTGATGCAGATACATGATAAGCGAGTGTTGGCAATGTGGACTCCTCCCACTGGCTATTCAAATTCCACTTATCGTGTGTATGTGAACACTATTGATACCAATTCTGGCGGCATTGAAGTTGATGAAACATCCTTTACCACTGAATCTCTAGAGTTTGGTCAAGTTCTGACTATTCATGTGAGAGCAACAACAGGCACGTACTTCAGTGTACCTGCCACATCATCATCATTGACTGTAAGAGGTAAAAGCTTACGATAAGAGACCATTCATTGATTTGTTGCAATGGGATAGAAATGAGACATTTATGCCTCTTATCATTGAATATATTATATTTAATCTTAGTTTTGTAGTTAATTTTACTTTAATGTGTCATAGCTACATCAAACCATACTCTTTGCTAATTATGCATTTACACATCAATTGCTTTCACTGCTGCAACACTCTTCATTTCTTTCCATAAAGTGCTTACATTAGTCCTTTTCAGCCTGCATAAAACATTCTCTCCCGAACAGGTTCACACTTAAATAATAGAATTGCCAAAATTCCGCATAATATCTGAACAGTAAATTGTTTTTTTTTTGTGTTTACTCATAAATGTTTCTTGATGTTCTTGTTAGTGAAACCATTAGAATATTTATTATTTTGCCTATGATAACATATTAATTTTTTATTAATGTATTCTTAGCAGAAGTCAATAATACATAATTATTGCTATCTTGGTTTGTCGCATTTAATATTTATTATATATATATATATATAAACAATTAGCTGTATTGCCACCAATTATATCTTCATCAGTGACTGCTACATCAGCTAATCTGTCCTTCTCTCAACCTACCAATAATTTACCAGTAGATATGTACACAGTTACATTGACTAGTACTACTTGTAATGGAGTCCCTACTAGAACAGAATCTACTACCAGTAACTCAGTAACTATTGGTAGTCTGGAGGCTGGTATTCAATACTCTGTTGTAGTTACTGGTAGAAATAATTTGACACAATTATCTGGAACTGGAATTTCAACTCTCACTACAAATGAAACAGGTATTCATATATCTTAATAAAAGAATTGATTGTATGTTAGATTCTTTCATAGCTCCTACTGGTAGTCCTGGAGTACCTTCTGCTAGTGTAATATTGTCTACTAATATCACTCTGACGTGGACAGAGATAGATTGTTTGGACATAAATGGAGTGATTATTCATTACATCATTCAATATGGAGAAGGAGCTCATAGAAACAAATATATCAATACACAGTCTAATGCTACCACTCATCTAATTACTGGCCTCGAGCCCTTCACTCAGTACACCTTCACTGTAGCTGGAGTCAACAGTGTCAATACTGGACCTTTCTCTCAGGCTACAGCTATTGTCAGAACTTCTGAAGATAGTAAGTATCATTGCAAACGGTAGTACAACATTTTTATTTATGTGTCTTCAAACATATAAGCATTTGTGATATATCAGTCATGATGTTTAGATAGACCAGTTCATTCAAGGGAAGTTTAACAAATGCAATAATTTGCAAAAAATTGAACAACAATTTTTTTTAAATTTCAGCTTATAACAATGATAGTTTGTTCTATTTCTTTAAACTCATAGCTATGGGTTTAGTTCAGCAATACAATGGAGAATTGATGGCATTCTCTGGCTCCAGTATTAACCTTGGCTTGGTAGAAAACAATAACCACAGGTACATTTGGACTTTCTAACATGCACTTAACATGAACACTCAGACCACACTATTTGTAGAGCAGGCTTACTTACATGCAAGACACACCTCTAGCAGCAGAGACTTCTAACACCAGACAGATAAGTACTGGAACTTTATAGAGTGCGGTAAGTATGCTCATGTAAGTACACATGATTCTGAATGCAGGAAAATGAATGAATCGGCATGGCCACATAGCATTACTCGCTGTAGTGTCTGCCTTTTCTCTTTTTTCTAGTCTGAGTTCCTCTTATCTCATGGCATAAAAGTCGCCATTTTCGAGATTTGCTGTTAATAGAGTAACAGACGGACAGAATAATAATGGCAAGCTGACTACTGTCACCCTCATGCCCATGCATGCTGAGGGTTAATGATACAGTTTTTTTTTAATTATACAAACTTATTTCTAGGACTAAACGCTATAAATAGCCATTATAAAGGAATAGCAAATTAACTAATTACTTGGAAGTATTACTGATAATTAAAATATGTGACCTTATAAGAAATTAATACATAGTTTATTCTCTTATACAGCTCCAATGGGTAGTCCTGGGGTACCTACAGCTAGTGAAATTATGTCCACTAACATTACCCTCACATGGACAGAGATAAATGTTTCAGAGAGAAATGGAGTCATAACTAGTTATATAATTCAGTATGGAGAGGGATATAATCGAAATAATCAAATGAACACTCTGTCAAGTGTCACCACTCATCTAATTACTGGCCTCAAACCATTTACAGAGTACACCTTCACTGTAGCTGGAGTTAATAATGTCAGTATTGGACCTTTCTCAAGTGCCAGTGACCCTATAACAACTATGGAAGATAGTAAGATCATTAATTGAATATATTTTGAGAGTAGTGTATAACACTAAACACATTGGTAATGATAGCAAATTAGAGTGGTCATTTCATATTATGTATGTCAGTCTGTCTGTCAGTCTATCAGTTTGTCAGTATGTGTGTCTAATCAGCTGTCATTTATCAATCATAGAATCATTATGAAATAAAAATATTTTTTGTGCATAGGATGGTTAAATCTATTAACAGTGATGTTTTGTTTAATCTGAATTCCAAATATATAACGTAATTATTGTGATGGTCTGCACTTGCTAAATTTCATAGAATTTGTAATAGTTGTTTGTTGTACTACTTCTATAGTTCCCACTGGTCCACCGGGCACTCCGTATGCTAGTATAATAACAACTACTAATGTTATACTCAATTGGACTGAAATAAATATTTCAGAGAGAAATGGAGTCATCACTAGTTACATAATAATTCAGTATGGAGAAGGAACCAATAGAAACATAACAATCAATACACGGTCTAATGCTATCACTCATCTAATTACTGGCCTCAAGCCCTTCACTCAGTACACCTTCATGGTAGCTGGAGTCAACAGTGTTAATACTGGACCTTTCTCTAATGCTAGTGAAGTATTCATAACAGCTGAAGATAGTAAGTACAAATTTTTAAAGAATTAAAAATGTAAACATTGTTATTGTTACTAGTTAAACTGACAGAAAATCCTATGTACCTGGATTTTTTACTTACTTCATTATGAAGTCATTTACCCCAATCATAATGTCAACTAATATTGATAAAATATTTTAAGCAAATGCTACAACAATACTGTGTTTTGTGATAGTGCAGAAAATTAGCTTATTTAAGTAGGATCCAATATCTCAATCTTAATATGCCACTTAAAACAATTATATTTATAATAATTATTGGTATAAGACATTATTTTGCTTCTTCTAATGTTATGCAAATGTACTGAAAGCATACCATACATGTTAGAGTATTGTTCTTAATACTAAAATAACAAAAGTGATGTACTTCAGATCTAAACAGAAGGAAAGTGATGATGAGTATGTTTTTTGTTTCTCATCTTCAATTTCTTGAGCCCAAGAAAATTGTTTACATCACACTGAAGTTGAAATTTAGCAGCATGATGAATACTGACTGTGTAGTAGCTATTTGAAGGTATTGCAGTAGTCAGTATCCAGGGTGTTATGTTCAGCAAGAGCAGTTGAAGTGGTCCAACTGTACTTGCTATATAATGGTGATAGAAAAGAAGTGCAGGTTTACAACAGGCATTGTAGTTGTCTATGCATTGTTTGTTGACATAATTAAATTTAAATATGCATTGTTGGTTGACATAATTAAATTTAAATATGCATTGTTGGTTGACATAATTAAATTTGAATATGCATTGTTGGTTGACATAATTAAATTTCAAGTGCACATGTCTCACAAAAGCATTCTGCACTGGAATCCTTTGCCCACTATATGCTGCAGGAAACATTTTTTTATTTAGCTGATGCAATTAGAGGCATGTGCAATAAATATTATCGCATGCATCATATAATTATAGGAAAAGATAAGTGTGGATACTGAATTGAGTTTTATCTGACAGTGTCTCACTCGTTCTGCTAGCTAACCAAAACAAAACAAAACAATGCAAAACGAATTCAATTCTATTGTAAGTTTTTTTCAATAGGTCCTTCTGGTAGTCCTGGTATACCTACTGCTGATATTATAAGGTCTACTAACATTACTCTAAAATGGACTGAAGTTGATGTTTCAGAGCGAAATGGAGTCATTACCAGTTATATTATAATTCAATATGGAGAAGACACTAATAAAAACATAACAATCAATACACAGTCTAAAGCTACCACTCATCTAATTACTGGCCTCAAACCCTTCACTCAGTACACCTTCACTGTAGCCGGAGTCACCGATGTTGGTATAGGACCTTTCTCTCAGCATAGTGAAGCTGTTCAGACAGCAGAAGGAAGTAAGAAATAATAATGATGACAACACAACTAAAAAGAACAAAAGCAACAACAATAATGTAATAGCCATAATAATTAAATTAGCATTGCAATAACAATATGGATGGTTATACATATAATAATAATAATAATAATAATAATAATAATAATAATATTATTATTATTATTATTATTATTATTATTATTATTATTGTTATTATTATTATTATTATTATTATTATTATTATTATTATTATTATTATTATAACAATAGTAGTAATAGTAATAATGATAATAATAATATTAGTATGAAGATAGAATGTTGCAGGCATTATGTTATATTCATGCATCTCTATAATTCGTGGTGCTATGGTATTGGTCTATAGAGCCTACTGCTGTTAGAAACATTCAACGAGCAGCCATATTGTTCAGTGTGTTACTGTCCTGGGAGGTTCCTGAACCACTCAATGGTGAATTGGTCTACTACAAAGTCTGGTATCGTGCAAATGAAACTATCCAGTCAACGCTGACCACCCAAAGTACCACATACTCTATTTCCAACCTCACTCCTAACACACTGGTGTCTAACATAGCTGTGTCTGCCATTACTGGAGGCGGAGAGGGACCAGCAGCCATGGCTGCCAACATTACTACTCCAGACACTTCTTTGCTGTGTGCTGGAAGCAAAACGAGTTAGTGTGCTTAATTCGTTCAACAAACAATTAGTAGAGTCCTCGATTGTTTGCTTAACTCACATTACATCATGACATAATAGTTATAGCAAGCATACAATAATATGTCTTTCACTATTCATTAATTAAGTTATAAGATTGGAACTATGTCTAAAGGGAAATTACCCAAAAGAAAATGATGGCATTATTTCTCCTCAGCCATTTGATCTCTTGATGAAATACCCTTGCACACAAGTTGAAATGTTGGGTTAAATGAGTATGAACCTTGGCATATATAAATACTTCATGTGCACAACAATTCACCACTTGTAATCTTTGCTGGCAAGACAACACTATACATAAGCGAAATAGAAAAGTCAAACATGATGTTAACACACTTCAGGTGTAGGAAGTTAATAATTATTTTTAAAATGTGAGGTCAAATGTTTATTGTATATTGTGATCCTATATGTGTATGCCTGTGTGATCTGTGTATAACTTGTAGATTATGGGCTACCAGTAGTGGTTGCCGTAGTGACCACATTAACTCTGCACTTATGTATTCTAATCCTTGTGCGGGTAGTCATTTATATTTGGAAGAAAAAGAAGCATACCACAAAGTAAGTTTAAGTATGATTTATATTACATACAGGTTATCCAGAACTCAAAATATACTATACAGCTTCGCTTGCTCTGCTAAATTAACCCTCAACATTATAGTCATCTGGTCTGTTTGTCTGTTTGTCTGTCTGTCAGTCCATCCATCTGTCTGTCTATCTGTCTGTCTGTCTGCCTGTCCGTCTGTCTGTCCATCTGTCTGTCTGTCTGTCTGTCTGTCTGTTTGCTGAATGTTTGTAGTAGTTTTGAAATAATTATATTCAATGAACTAATAATGAAAAAAGCACTAGGCCATTAAGAAATAATAATACGCTTGTGTGTCAGTAACAACGACGACGATCGACGACAGTGTGTGTATTCATGAATAATTCATGAGCTTGGTACGGTTTGGCAAAGCATCGTCTCTTTACCGTAGGTAAAGTGTCATCACATTCTGTAGAACGTGCCGGTTACATGTACACAAATATTGCAGTGGTATCAATTTCCCATATATACAACCATCTAAAAGTTATCTTCAAACATTTTATTCCATTACATCCTTGATTATTAAAGTTTAAAGCCACTAGTCATAAATGTTTTTTAATCAAACGTTTCAGCTGCTATTCAGCTAACCATCATCAGTGAAACATAAATAGTAACTGCTAGAAATGATGCTATAGTTATGGTAATGTTATAAATAATTTGTTGGGTGATATATACTAGCAACGCCTCAAGCTTATATGATGCTCTTATACACCCCAGGGAGCATCCCAGTGTCCCTATTCATGGCATTGTTGCCCTGTTTTGCTATATACCATGACTCCATTATACATCGCTGTTTCCATGATGACCTATGATCAACCACTTTAGCTTTCTTCCAGTCAATCACATGATTGTTGTGAACAGCATGCTCTGCAACTGCGGAGGTGTAATAAGTGCAGTTAGTAGAGGTCAGAGATCTTTGGTGTTCTTTCATGCTGTGCTCCAGTGTTCTCCCAGACTGTCCTACATAAACTTTGTTGCATGTCCCACACGGTATCTCATAAACCACTCCATTTTTTTTATGTTCTGGTGTTTTGTTTGTGGATGTACTAAGATTTGCCTCAAGGTAACACGGGGTTTAAAGCATGTTCTTATACTCAAGTGAGAGAGAATTCTTCTAAAAGATTCGGACAAGTTCTTCACATATGGCATGACAACTGTTGCATCAGGTGGATCTTTGTCTGATTGCTTGGAAGGAGAGTTGTTGTGGTATTTCTCAATCACAGCCAATGGATAGCCATTGTCCTTCAGTGCATTTGTGATGTACAACTCTTCCTTCATTCTATCCAGAGCATTGTTGCAGACTCCTTTATTACATGTATCTAATTCTGTATTTCATCCAGCTTGGCTTGAATCTCTAATTAAATTGAAGACATTCATAGGTACCCATTATCGAGTGTAATGCTAACTCTGTTCTAATAGAGTAAACTATGATTGATCTGATATAGTATTTTGGTTTAATATTGTTATTGTTTTAGTGCAATAAGCTCAGCCCGGCTAAAGCACGCTGATAGTGATGAAGATTCTGAGCATCCACGTCCTGATGCGCCTCTTGGATTCCTCGAGTATGTTTATGGTCATATTTAGTACATGTCAATGTGATGAGTAGGTACATTATTGTATTCACTTGCTAGTGAAGCAGGCTAAAGTAATTATGCCTGCTGTGAATGTTGGCATATTATATTTAAATTTTCCAGAAGCACTATTTTCAACTGCTACTTTCATTAACTTATGACTCACAGTTCTGTTAGTCACACAAGACTCAAAGGGACTACATATCATCCATATATGTAATAGTTAAACCATGAGTTCAAGGAATTATCACTGATAACCGTCCCAATCCCAAGGGCAAAGCCCGAGAAAGAGGGTGTGGTTATCTAGCAATAATTCCGTGAGTTGCCATGGTTTATTTATTTCATGCCATTGTTACTTTTTTTTTAACAGAGTAAAAGAAAAGAGAGGATATTGTTGTTTTGGGTGAAAAATATGTCCAGTTAATGCAGCCAAGGTCATTCCAAAAACACTGACAGTAAAATTAGCACATATCTTTTCCTGATATCCAGTGAGGTTCACAATCCAATAAATAATTCACCTTGTCAGTTCTTACAGGGATAGAGTAGTTTCTTTCTCCTAAACATGCCTTTTAAAGCTTGCCCCCCTAGTTTATTCTGATACTACTACAGATACATCACTTTATACCATAGTCATTTGTGCATCTCACTCTATTTGGCTTCTGTGTGCAGAGGTACAAACTTCTCTTTTCCGCAGGCAATTGGAGGTGAATAACACAGGGGAATAACATTTTTAATTCATGGCTGTTACCACAGCAACTATGATATAAATAATATTTTTGTACCACAATGAGAGTTTGAATTGCACACAGAAAGGTTTTTTGTCGACAAAATAGTGTGAGATGCACAAATAATTATGGTATGAAGTCATTTATTCCATGCTAGATATCTTCACAATGTTATCTTTAGGTAGTGACCTGTGAGATAACTCACGTTATCACATAGTGTTACCTCATGGCTGTATTGCGCAAGCTCATTACCCTAGTAGTTACTGTATAGCAACCTGGCCTGGCTTACCAGTTAATTTTGAGGGTTTTTACAGCTACCTTCCTCTAGTGAAGCCTACTCAACCAGGTTAACTGCTAAATATCAGCTGGGGGTGTGGGGAGCCCCTAGAGAGTTTTACGGCCAACTTTACATCATGAGTTACCAACCATAGTACAGACTACAGCAGTGAAGATATCTAGTGTGGAATAAACCGCTTACTACACTTGTCAGAGTGATATGGCTAGATATTGCACTCTCAGGCTTTATTTTCACTTGACTCTGGCTTGTGAAAACAAATTAGCCTGCTTGTGAAATATTTCTCCATATCACACTCTGACTCATGTAATAAGTACTATGTATCATGTTGCTTTTTAGCTATGAATGAAATTTATTTTACTTGTGTGAAGCTTTTTTGGAAACAGTGTGGGGAATTTCTTAGGAATGTCCGTAACTCCTGTCAGGTAAGGGGTTGGATGCCAGGTGTCATCCCAGATCAGGTAACACTGCCACCAGAGTGAGTCTGTTCTAATAGCTGTAATCAAAACTATCCTGTTCTCACTCCCAAGTTCACTCCTTCACCCTTAATTAGCCCTGAAGTCACGCAAGGAAGTTATATGAGGTAATTAATAAAGCTATGAAGTATGTGACAGGTAAGTGTAGTGCTATCACCAAAGACTGACTGACTTGGGGAGGCTGATGAAACATAAAAAGAAAATACATAACTGCTCATGCTCACTCACAAACACCTGTTCTACTAAGTTCTAGATGGATAAGGGGTGTGAGTCTGTGTTAATGGTCTGCTGTCTTTCTGTACTGTGGGTATTCCCACAAAGCGTTACTCCATCACTGTATAAAGAACTGATACAGATAATTTTTTTATGAAGTCTTGCCAGCCTTGTGAATCTCATTGAATATTATCAGAAAGGGAAAGAAATACAGTTATTTTGTTATTTGGTTTTTTGGAATGACCTTCAATGCAGCAACTGGACATATTTTTCTACTAAAATCAACAATATTCTCTAATTTTATTTGGTCTTCAAAAGGTAACTATGGTATAAAATAGTTAAACTGTGGCAGCTCTCGGGATTATCGCTACATAACCTCCCTCTTCTAGGGCTTTGCCCTTGGGATCGGAACAGTTATCAGTGACAATTCCTCAAGCCCATGATTTAACTATTAGTTATAAGCCTACAACATTATGTCTCGCTCGCTTCACTTGCTTGCCAATTATTATTGTTGTTGTTATTGTGGTTGTTATTCATATTTTCATTATTATTATTATAGTGAACTACAATCAAGACTGAGAAAAAAACCTGCCAGGTGGGTGGAAGGGGATAGAGGGGAAGTAGGAAGAGCTATTAGTGATAGCTTTTCAGTCAATAAATGTTTTTCAGCTGAAAATTAGTACTCTGTCTTGTTTAGCTACAATAGCTAGACAAGACAGGATAATGAACATATATTATTATTTATTATTTTATGATTTTATTTATTTTTTATTATTTATTAAGTTATGATCAAATCAAACCGTGGGTACATTGACTATTTATATGGTACCACCAGTATCACTAAATATGCTACTTGGTTCAATAGCTGCAGTGAGTTGTATTCAAATTGTATATTCATCTGTTTTTATTTTATTTTATTGATTCTCACAGCTCTACTTCAGAGATGACTGCACGTACTGCTTATACACCAGATGAAATTTCTACATTATGACTCAGTGTTAACTTTAACTAACAGTAATCAGCAGTAATCTTTACTGTCAAAATATAACTATGATATATTACATATGTGTACAATCATTTTAGTAATGTGTCTATATTGATCCTCTCTAGAGAAATTACCAAACATTTATTGGGTGTAATGGTAACTTAAATCTTGGAAAAATACGAAAGAGCCTGCCTCATCTACTCATAGCCAAGCATAATTAATTCATTGTTTATAGTGCATACATTCATAAAGGCATTATAATATCATTGTGAAAAAAATCTCATTCTTAAAAGCATAATTATTAATAGCTTGTTGTTTAATAATCAATAATTGTTTATTATACTCCTGGCTATATCAAGTAGCATGCATATACATATAGTTCCTAGACAATATGTAAACCTCTATTAATATGCAATAAAAGAGCATAAAGTTAGCATGCAGTTGTTTATGAACTATATTGCCTGTATTGGCAGATTTGTACATCACATTTTTTCATAAAATTTTGGTTGGGAGGGGAGCTCTTCCCCCTTGCCCCCCTCTCCCTGGATTCTCCCCCAATTAGTAAGCATTATTGTACACATATTTCTGAGTACTTGGTTGTCTATTAACATATAGTGGCTATGATGTACAGATCCGTCTCAATAGAAATGAAGGAATCTAAGGCTTATGAACAAACAAAAGTAGAAGAGCCATCACCTACTTACGAAACTCTTCAACATGGAGAAATCATTTATTCAAACTAATTGCAAATAATGAGTAACTAACTGACACTATTAGTTGTTTACTGGATTAGTAATAGCAAGTGTGATCAATTTATCAAAGTGTGTGGACTAAGTTTGTATGTACCATTAAATATATTAAATGCTTTACCAAGTTGTTAATTAAACCATGTCATTTTTATAGTGTCAAATTAAGGCAATGTGCTAATGAAACATATCATTACATATCATTAGAGTGGTATTAAAATGATATACAAGATAACATTTAATAGGTGTAGGAGTTGGGAGGGGCGTGGGGGTGTGGGGGGGTACTGTGCCCCAGTATTTTGAACCTGTAGTTAGAATTACTGAGATATGCATCACTTACTCTATAGCTGAAACGTAGAGGCAGAAGAACAATTACATATTTTTGATATTGCCAATATTTGTGTCTGTGAACTAGCACAAATATTGGTCACAACCCCTCAAGTATAGTGCTTGTCTTGTTGTTCTCCTACATTAAGAAATTATTCCTAAATTTACAAACCTAACTGTAATGCACTAAAATTATAGTATAGGAAGTTACTGTCATGTCACTATAATAATGGTACTATTAAATTATGATAAGTCTGATACACATTATCCAGTTCCTCCTCACAGGATTAAAATGAACTCAGTCACCTCACACTGCTAACTTAGCAAGTACGGGCAAACATCATCTTAGTTTACGGAACATTAGCTGGAAATACTACTTTCTGTATACTGCAAATAGTCATCTTTAGACACCCCTGCAGATAGCATATAAAAAGGCATAGCTGGGGCTACATTTTGTGACTAGTGGAAAATGGGGGCTGCTATTGGTTTGAACTTCTCTCCAAGATGATTTTAAAATGCATTATAATAACTAACATCTGGGTGTGGCTGCAGTGGTGTGTGAATATTTTATCCCAAGCAGTGAAGTGTAGGAGCCCCATAGCTTTGACTCAAACCTCTCTCCTGGAGATTCGTGATGAGGAATGATAAAGCAAGATACTCAACAAGTGACAAAGGCCTGCCAACTGTCTTGGCTAAGATAAAACAGATAGGGAGTGCCTCTGGCCATTACGTGAAAGTATGAAATAGTCTATGCAAGTGAGGAGGTATGTACACTGCTTTATGGTGGCTATGGTCTGACCAGGTTGATGTGGAGTACGTCTAATCTGCAGTTGAAATGAAATATGGTTGCTATTGTATGTCAATGAATTATAGAATGTGGACAGCTGACACAGGTAAGAGTCCACAGACATAATAACTGCATTGACACTAAGCTAAACAAAATGAGAAGAGATGTCATGTTGGATGGCTCAAGTCCCAGGGTATGATAAGTGGTGCAATGAGTTGACAGTTCAGAGGTACCAGTGGGGTGAACAGTGCCTCAATTTCTGTCACAGGATACTCTTGGCTGAAGCTGGATAATTAAAGCACTAGAATGGCAAGACACACCAGCTACTCCCCAGTTAATCAATACTTTACTATAATATATTGGGCTGAGTTTGCCCTTCAAAGTAGTACAACTGCAAAATAATGGCTGAGAGGTGGCAGTAAGTATAGAAGGAGCAAGTTGAGGCCAGTTAACACCTAACTTATGTGCATAGCTAGCTAAGTGGCTTACAAAAAAGAAATTAAATAGAATAATGCAAGGTGAATAGGATGTATTTTCATCTGTGGCACTAAGGCCTTAGTGACACAGACAATGCCAATTTCACATTTTGACAGACTGCAATCAATGTTTGTCTGAATCACCACTCCCCTAGACCAACTAGGCAGCTGCATTGCATTGTCTGAATCACCACTCCCCTCTGACAAACTAGGCAGCTGCATTATTGCATTACTCAATTTACTTCAGACATTGACACTTACTTGGTACAGACAATACTCAGAATTGTGTGTCTGAGATGGTGATCAAATCAGACTGGCCAAATTGGAGGCAGATTGATAGCAATGGCAGCAATAGTAGTGGGCTCAGGATCACTATCAGAAGAGTCAGTCATGTAGAACAACTAGATTACTACAGAGTTCAACTGACAATGAGTACAGAAAAACTAATGCCAGCTAACTAACCACATTTTATGCATAATGAAATGAGAAGAAGTCACATGACAGTCTTGTGTTTTGTATCCGAAGATAACATTGGAGATTGACATCTACTACACACACATGACAGTGACTTGATTACTCTACTATTTTATGATTACATAGAGTTCTTTGTCTGATGGGGCATTCTTTCAAAAGGTGGTATGGATTGAATTGAAAGAATAGTGAGCTAGGTTTTTTATATTGCATACAGTAAAATGTTTTCAATGCCATAGCGACCACTTACCATAACCTTTGTGACTTAAAAACAACAAACATTCCTAAGGAATTTTTGCACTTTTAAGCCCAAATAAAAAATATGGCTTGTTTATTGCTGTAGTAACCAAAGAAAATGGGAATGCCTAAAGGGCAGTGTTTAAGAAAATGCAGCTGATTTACTCACTTATTAGCTACACAGTACATAGCTGTAACTCACAATACTATCACACACTTTAGTTCACTAAATTTACCACCACAAGATTTACATTGTATTCTCTTCATGACACGGCTTATTGGACAATGAATTTTCAAGAAGAACAATACTGCTGCATAGCAAAACATTTTAAAGTAAGAACAATACCAGTGCATAGGGCATACAGCTATCGCAACAGTGCATCAACCAAGATAACTTACCACCACTAGAAAATGAACTCTGGTAAGTTTGTAAGACAACTGAATTATGTAACATTCTTGTCCAAGACAACACTAATTCAAAGAGGTATAGATACAATTAAATTATCTTGGATGATTTAGGAAAAGATCGATAAACCAAAGAATCTCAATCGTGTTACCCCTAAGTGTCTGTGGAATTATTGCACATTTTGGAGCCAAACTTTAAAGTAAGATTTGCTTCATGCTGAAATTGACACATTTTAGCTAAACAATGTGAACACTTTTTTGCCTTTGATTCTTTATAATGTTCATTCTAATTATGAATAGTAGCTGCATTATAACTTCTGGCTATTGAAATTTAAAAGAAAATCATCACCTTGAATAAACTGCAATACAAGTTCATGATCTTAAATGAATTTGGTTCAATTGTGTGCAAAAAAAGTACTAGTTGTTTCTAATGTGAAGACAAGTGACTAATTTGGTACTTCAGTAATAGGTGTGCATTATTATGGACATGTGTTAATTGTGTAAGAAATAATAAACAATTGAATCATAAGAAAGTTCTACAAACAATGTATGAATGACTTGATAGTGAAAGTATACAATTAAAAATATTTTATTAACCTAAGAGTGAATCAGTAGAGGAGCATGCCAGAAATGAACAATTTTATCTAAAATGCTCAGTCATAGTTTTTCAGGCTGCTTGCATATTATAGTATCTCAAAATCTTACAATAAAGTTTAGTTCCAATAATGTAATTTGATTGGACTCATTCAGTTATATAACACATGAAAGTGCTTCATGTAGCATTATCAATGTATAAGTACACAGATTTAGTTATTTGAAGAAAACAAGGTGATGACAGAACAGGTAATGTTGAAGGAAGTCAATGGAGTCTAATTATGTATTTGTAAATCTCATTATAACAACAACGTTACATGTCTGAATTATAAGATTACATGAGGGAATACATTTGGAGAAAATAAGAGTACCTACATTAGTGGATCAAATCTAACAAGAGATCCATTTAGTGTGCAGTATGTACCGGATAGTTCTGACTCTCATTTTCACAACTTCATCTCAAGTATTAGGACAATGTAAGTTGAAGTGATATTCGCTAGTTGTATACTGTATTGCATTTATTCTTTCTATAATAATATACTTTATTCTAGTTAATTTCCCATTAGAAGTGTAGCCTTTGTAAGTGTACTTTAATTGGAAAATGATGTGGAAGCCATTAGCGATTGTGAGACAGCACGAATTCTATTATACATTCTTATTCATAAAACAATATCAAAGCCGTCTTGGTTACCATGGACATAATATTCACACAATAATATTACACATATTTAATTTCATTATTTTAGGTGCCATCACTAATACTTCGATAAAGATAGATCAAGGACACCATTTGGAATTAGTCATTCGTGACGATCTACAATTTGTTATTGAAGGAATAACCACTGGAGCTCAAGCTACGTTAGTGACTTGGAGATGGAATGGAAGCATTGTTAACTCGAAATCAAGGCCAGCTGGTGGTGGCTTATTTTTTGAAGGAGTTAGAGAAGCTATAGTAGGTGTGGGTCCATGTGAAGATCAAATGTACCGAGTGACTCTACAGGTCATGGGGTATCTACCTGGAACTTACACATATACTGTTAGTAATGCTGACACACCCACTCCAGTGACTTCACCTCTACTTGTAGTACAAGGTAGATAAGTCAGTCCATATGACAATTGCAATTACTTTTATATTGCATTCAAAAATTTTCCAAGTTTGTAATACAACAATCTTATAATTATAGTATCAATAATAATGATAGCTAATACAACAAAATTTGCTTACTGTCACAATAACGAAAAGACATACTAGTTCAGACGGAACACTTTCCTGCTAATGTACACATAAATTAGAAGACATTTGTTGCACTTGCCATTCAAATAAACATGCGTATGGATTACAATCTCAATTCCTATAAACAATTATCAAATTATCACTAAAGTGAAAGCAAGTAGTAATCAAAGGTTGATCTATTAGTAGATTATTAGTATAACTTTTAAAACTTGCATTTGTCGTTAAAATTTGCATTATGACGTTGTGTCTTGTGTGAATAAAAAATATGGTTACATATTTATTAGTACAAAACTACAGCAACCATTTCTGCTAACTAACATTTTATTACATGCTGGTTCAATTGATGCCTGAAAATTTGAGATTAGTCTTCTCTAATATACAGGATAACCATGTCAAACATGTTTTATTAGAACAAAAACTGTCATAATTATTTATTTAAATTATTTGTTCAGATCCAGGTCCTCCTACCAATGTAGAATTGATGCAGATACATGATAAGCGAGTGTTGGCAATGTGGACTCCTCCCACTGGCTATTCAAATTCCACTTATCGTGTGTATGTGAACACTATTGATACCAATTCTGGCGGCATTGAAGTTGATGAAACATCCTTTACCACTGAATCTCTAGAGTTTGGTCAAGTTCTGACTATTCATGTGAGAGCAACAACAGGCACGTACTTCAGTGTACCTGCCACATCATCATCATTGACTGTAAGAGGTAAAAGCTTACGATAAGAGACCATTTATTGATTTGTGGCAACAGGATAGAAATGAGACATTTATGCCTCTAATCATTGAATATATTATATTTAATCTTAGTTTTGTAGTTAATTTTATTTTAATGTGTCATAGCTACATCCAACCATACTCTTTGCTAATTATGCATTTACACATCAATTGCTTTCACTGCAACATTCTTCATTTCTTTCCATAAAGTGCTTCACATTAGTCCTTTTCAGCCTGCATAAAACATTTTCTCCCGAACAGATTCACACTTAAATAATAGAATAGCCAAAATTCCGCATAATATCTGAACAGTAAATTGTTGTTTTTTTGTGTTTACTCATAAATGTTTCTTGATGTTCTTGTTAGTGAAACCATTAGAATATTTATTATTTTGCCTATGATAACATATTAATTTTTTATTAATGTATTCTTAGCAGAAGTCAAATAATACATAATTATTGCTATCTTGGTTTGTGCCATTTAATATTTATTATATATATATATAAACAATTAGATGTATTGCCACCAATTATATCTTCATCAGTGACTGCTACATCAGCTAATCTGTCCTTCTCTCAACCTACCAATAATTTACCAGTAGATATGTACACAGTTACATTGACTAGTACTACTTGTAATGGAGTCCCTACTAGAACAGAATCTACTACCAGTAACTCAGTAACTATTGGTAGTCTGGAGGCTGGTATTCAATACTCTGTTGTAGTTACTGGTAGAAATAATTTGACACAATTATCTGGAACTGCAATTTCAACTCTCACTACAAATGAAACAGGTATTCATATATCTTAATAAAAGAATTAATTGTATGTTAGATTCTTTCATAGCTCCTACTGGTAGTCCTGGAGTACCTTCTGCTAGTGTAATATTGTCTACAAATATCACTCTGACGTGGACAGAGATAGATTGTTTGGACATAAATGGAGTGATTATTCATTACATCATTCTATATGGAGAAGGAGCTCATAGAAACAAATATATCAATACACAGTCTAATGCTACCACTCATCTAATTACTGGCCTCGAGCCCTTCACTCAGTACACCTTCACTGTAGCTGGAGTCAACAGTGTCAATACTGGACCTTTCTCTCAGGCTACAGCTATTGTCAGAACTTCTGAAGATAGTAAGTATCATTGCAAATGGTAGTACAACATTTTTATTTATGTGTCTTTAAACATAATAAGCATTTGTGATATATCAGTCATGATGTTTAGATAGACCAGTTCATTCAAGGGAAGTTTAACAAATGCAATAATTTGCAAAAAATTGAACAACAAAGTTTTTTAAATTTCAGCTTATAACAATGATATTTTGTTCTATTTCTTTAAACTCATAGCTATGGGTTTAGTTCAGCAATACAATGGAGAATTGATGGCATTCTCTGGCTTCAGTATTAACCTTGGCTTGGTAGAAAACAATAACCACAAGTACATTTGGACTTTCTAACATGCACTTAACATGAACACTCAGACCACACTATTTGGAGAGCAGGCATACTTACATGCAAGACACACCTCTAGCAGCAGAGACTTCTAACACCAGACAGATAAGTACTGGAAGTTTATAGAGTGCGGTAAGTACGCTCATGTAAGTACACATGATTCTGACTGCAGGAAAATGAATGAATCGGCATGGCCACATAACATTACTCGCTGTAGTGTCTGCCTTTTCTCTCTTTTCTAGTCTGAGTTCCTCTTATCTCATGGCATAAAAGTCGCCATTTTCGAGATTTGCTGTTAATAGAGTAACAGACGGACAGAATAATAATGGCAAGCCGACTACTGTCACCCTCATGCCCATGCATGCTGAGGGTTAATGATACAGTTTTTTTTAAATTATACAAACTTATTTCTAGGACTAAACGCTATAAATAGCCATTATAAAGGAATAGCAAATTAACTAATTACTTGGAAGTATTACTGATAATTAAAATATGTGACCTTATAAGAAATTAATACATAGTTTATTCTCTTATACAGCTCCAATGGGTAGTCCTGGGGTACCTACAGCTAGTGAAATTATGTCCACTAACATTACCCTCACATGGACAGAGATAAATGTTTCAGAGAGAAATGGAGTCATAACTAGTTATATAATTCAGTATGGAGAGGGATATAATCGAAATAATCAAATGAACACTCTGTCAAGTGTCACCACTCATCTAATTACTGGCCTCAAACCATTTACAGAGTACACCTTCACTGTAGCTGGAGTTAATAATGTCAATATTGGACCTTTCTCAAGTGCCAGTGACCCTATAACAACTATGGAAGATAGTAAGATCATTAATTGAATATATTTTGAGAGTAGTGTATAACACTAAACACATTGGTAATGATAGAAAATTAGAGTGGTCATTTCATATTATGTATGTCAGTCTGTCTGTCAGTCTATCAGTTTGTCAGTATGTGAGTCTAATCAGCTGTCATTTATCAATCATAGAATCATTATGAAATAAAAATATTTTTTGGGCATAGGATGGTTAAATCTATTAACAGTGATGTTTTGTTTAATCTGAATTCCAAATATATAACAAATGAAATGTAATTATTGTGATGGTCTGCACTTGCTAAATTTCATAGAATTTGTAATAGTTGTTTGTTGTACTACTTCTATAGTTCCCACTGGTCCACCGGGCACTCCGTATGCTAGTATAATAACAACTACTAATGTTATACTCAATTGGACTGAAATAAATATTTCAGAGAGAAATGGAGTCATCACTAGTTACATAATAATTCAGTATGGAGAAGGAACCAATAGAAACATAACAATCAATACACGGTCTAATGCTACCACTCATCTAATTACTGGCCTCAAGCCCTTCACTCAGTACACCTTCATGGTAGCTGGAGTCAACAGTGTTAATACTGGACCTTTCTCTAATTCTAGTGAAGTATTCATAACAGCTGAAGATAGTAAGTACAAAATTTTAAAGAATTAAAAATGTAAACATTGTTATTGTTACTAGTTAAACTGACAGAAAATCCTATGTACCTGGATTTTTAACTTACTTCATATGAAGTCATTTACCCCAATCATAATGTCAACTAATATTGATAAAATATTTAAACAAATGCTACAACAATACTGTGTTTTGTGATAGTGCAGAAAATTAGCTTTTTTAAGTAGGATCCAATATCTCAATCTTAATAGGCCACTTAAAACAATTATATTTATAATATTGGTATAAGACATTATTTTGCTTCTTCTAATGTTATGCAAATGTACTGAAAGCATACCATACATGTTAGAGTAGTACTTGCTATATAATGGTGATAGAAAAGAAGTGCAGGTTTACAACAGGCATTGTAGTTGTCTATGCATTGTTGGTTGACATAATTAAATTTCAAGTGCACATGTCTCACAAAAGCATTCTGCACTGGAATCCTTTGCCCACTATATGCTGCAGGAAACACTTTTTTTATTTAGCTGATGCAATTAGAGGCGTGTGCAATAAATATTATCGCATGCATCATATAATTATAGGAAAAGATAAGTGTGAATACTGAATTGAGTTTTATCTGACAGTGTCTCACTCGTTCTGCTAGCTAACCAAAACAAAACAAAACAATGCAAAACGAATTCAATTCTATTGTAAGTTTTTTCAATAGGTCCTTCTGGTAGTCCTGGTGTACCTACTGCTGATATTATAATGTCTACTAACATTACTCTAACATGGACTGAAGTTGATGTTTCAGAGAGAAATGGAGTCATTACCAGTTATATTATAATTCAATATGGAGAAGGCACTAATAAAAACATAACAATCAATACACAGTCTAAAGCTACCACTCATCTAATTACTGGCCTCAAACCCTTCACTCAGTACACCTTCACTGTAGCCGGAGTCACCGATATTGGTATTGGACCTTTCTCCCAGCATAGTGAAGCTGTTCAGACAGCAGAAGGAAGTAAGAAATAATAATGATGACAACACAACTAAAAAGAACAAAAGCAACACCAATAATGTAATAGCCATAATAATTAAATTAGCATTGCAATAACAATATGGATGGTTATACATATAATAATAATAATAATAATAATAATAATAATAATAATAATAATAATTATTATTATTATTATTATTATTATTATTGTTATTATTATTATTATTATTATTATTATTATTATTATTATAACAATAGTAGTAATAGTAATGATGATAATAATAATATTAGTTTGAATATAGAATGTTGTAGGCATTATGTTATATTCATGCATCTCTATAATTCGTGGTGCTATGGTATTGGTCTATAGAGCCTACTGCTGTTAGAAACATTCAACGAGCAGCCATATTGTTCAGTGTGTTACTGTCCTGGGAGGTTCCTGAACCACTCAATGGTGAATTGGTCTACTACAAAGTCTGGTATCGTGCAAATGAAACTATCCAGTCAACGCTGACCACCCAAAGTACCACATACTCTATTTCCAACCTCACTCCTAACACACTGGTGTCTAACATAGCTGTGTCTGCCATTACTGGAGGCGGAGAGGGACCAGCAGCCATGGCTGCTAACATTACTACTCCAGACACTTCTTTGCTGTGTGCTGGAAGCAAAACGAGTTAGTGTGCTTAATTCCTTCAACAAACAATTAGTAGAGTCCTCGATTGTTTGCTTAACCCACATTACATCATAACATAATAGTTATAGCAAGCATACAATAATATGTCTTTCACTATTCATTAATTAAGTTATAAGATTGGAACTATGTATAAAGGGAAATTACCCAAAAGAAAATGACGGCATTATTTCTCCTCAGCCATTTGAACTCTTGATGAAGTACCCTTGCACACAAGTTGAAATGTTGGGTTAAATGAGTATGAACCTTGGCATATATAAATACTTCAGATGTGCACAACAATTCACCACTTATAATCTTTGCTGGCAAGACAACACTGTACATAAGCGAAATAGAAAAGTCAAACATGATGTTAACACACTTCAGGTGTAGGAAGTTAATAATTATTTTTTAAATGTGAGGTCAAATGTTTATTGCATATTGTGAGCCTGTATGTGTATGCCTGTGATCTGTGTATAACTTGTAGATTATGGGCTACCAGTAGTGGTTGCCGTAGTGACCACATTAACTCTGCACTTATGTATTCTAATCCTTGTGCGGGTAGTCATTTATATTTGGAAGAAAAAGAAGCATACCACAAAGTAAGTTTAAGTATGATTTATATTATATACAGTTTATCCAGAACTCAAAATATACTATACAGCTTCGCTTGCTCTGCTAAATTAACCCTCAACATTATAGTCATCTGGTCTGTTTGTCTGTTTGTCTGTCTGTCAGTCCATCCATCTGTCTGTCTATCTGTCTGTCTGTCTGCCTGTCCGTCTGTCTGTCCATCTGTCTGTTTGTCTGTCTGTCTGTCTGTTTGCTGTCTAGGTCTGATTTTGGAGATTATTATGATAATTAACTGTTGATTTAGGTATCAATTTACACAAAAGGACTATTTACGACTTTTTATTGTGCTATTTTTGTGAATACTGTTCTGATTTTTGAGAAAACGTGCGACACTGTCAGTTCCGCGTAGGTACAAACTGCTTTGGTGTGTAATATCCCCTGTGGTCACGTCATAATCAATGAGCAAATAATTTCTTCCTGCCTGTGGTAGTTTTGCTTTATGCAGGAAGTTATAACCAGTGTTGGAATTGTTTCATGCTGAAATTATATACCGTTGAGTATCTCTGGCCATGGAGACAGCTTTTACATGGACCGTTGTAACTGCATGAGATATAATACCTGATTAATAACCAATGGGTCCAAGATGATTCATAATAACTAGCTAGTGTATAGTAATGCTGAGGGTTCACACCTTTTGTTCTTCCGTTATTACTATGTTAATATTGTTATTATTATTATTACTATTATTATTATTATTATTATTATTATTATTATTATCACTATTATTATTTATTATTTTATGATTTTATTTTTTTTATATTATTTATTAAGTTATGATCAAATCAAACCGTGGGTACATTGACTATTTATATGGTACCACCAGTATTGCTACTTGGTTCAATAGCTGCAGTGAGTTGTATTCAAATTGTATATTCATCTGTTTTTATTTTATTTTATTGATTCTCACAGCTCTACTTCAGAGATGACTGCACGTACTGCTTATACACCAGATGAAATTTCTACATATTATGACTCAGTGTTAACTTTAACTAACAGTAATCAGCAGTAATCTTTACTGTCAAAATATAACTATGATATATTACATATGTGTACAATCATTTTAATAATGTGTCTATATTGATCCTCTCTAGAGAAATTACCAAACATTTATTGGGTGTAACGGTAACTTAAATCTTGAAAATACGAAAGAGCCTGCCTCATCTACTCGTGGCCAAGCATAATTAATTCATTGTTTATAGTGCATACATTAATAAAGGCATTATAATATCATTGTGAAAAAAATCTCATTCTTAAAAGCACAATTATCAATAGCTTGTTGTTTAATAATCAATAATTGTTTATATTTACTCCTGGCTATATCAAGTAGCATGCATATACATAGAGTTCCTAGACAATATGTAAACCTCTATTAAATGACCCCTTAGAGCTGTGACCACATTTGGAGTGACATTTTGTAAATAGCTGAAATGACGAACTTGGTGAAAATTGGAGTTCATAGTCTTATGCAAATCGTGCTCTTCAAGCGCATTTAACAGCTGATCAATAGCACACTCTAAGTAGTAAGTTCACTCCCTCACAACCAGTTCAAGCAAGGTCTTCAAAAGCGGATGATGTAGATACTCCTGCAGATCAAGCTAAAGCTACCACAGGCTGCAGTTGGGATTAAATTAAAAAAAATTTAACTGCAACATTAGGCGGCAATTAAATTCTTTACTACTCAGGTCACGTGGGTTCTTCATTGGTTGCATTCCGCCAGAACCGGGAAGTACGGCGTGAGTCCCCAGACACTCTTATTTCCCGAGCTGAGGGAGGGGCATGAGGGTCTGGCCCGCGAGACTAATTAAGCCTTTGGTCATTTTGATAATTGCGTTTTGAAATTGCTAAAACTTGTAAACGTAGATAGTTTTATGACAATGCAACAAATTATTACCGTACTTGAGTCTTACCCTAACATCTTTACGTCCCGCTTTACCGTACGGTGCAGTTTAGGTTACTAAGTCACGTGAGTGCAAAACTTTATACTCACTACCGCAATGAACACAAAAGGTGCTAACTCTCAGCGCTAGCTACAATACACTAGCTAACTCTTAGACAAAAAGAAAAAATATTGGCTATTGAAATCTCAGGTATCAATATAGCACTAGCGGTACTTAAAAACGCTGTTGTCACAAGAATACAGGCCAGGGATACTCACCCGTATATATTTTCCACTTGCAACTCCACTTTCCAGTACAGTAAAGCAGAACTACCGCCGGCAGCAAGAAATTATTTGCTCACGTGATTACGACGTGCCCATAGGCGGCTTTGCCCACTAGTAGAGGTGAGCTGATAGTTTTGAGTTGTTTCTTTTTTTGTTTTGTTTTTCTTCAAAAAGCACTATAAGGTCATATAGTAATTAGAGCGTGAAAGGTCAGATGAACAGGCTGACAGAACGACTACTGTAACCCTCACACGCATGCCTCTCAGGGTCAGTAAGTTGCGTTTGTCCATTGCGCACCGCCTAGTATGCTAAGGGGTGTGGTTAATCCATTTATAATAAGCGGAGTAATTTCGAAGAGCCACAGATTGGAAACCACTACACACAGTACATTGATTAACAATCATTTTCTATAGCGAGATATGGGTCCCCAGCTTTTGACAGTGATAACCTTGATGCTTAATCTACCTGGATCCTGTGAGTTGATATAACTACCATAATGTCAGTTTATCTTATGTTTTAACTATCTAGCCTAGTCGATTGTAGCTTGTGATTAAAACACTAATAAATTGCAAATTTTGTGATTATTAGCTGCATAGGTTGCTGCAAAATTATAATCCAACATATTTTTATTTACATGATAAAAAAAATACTCACTTGGAGTCCATTACAACAATATCAATACCACTGGCAAATTTGAGTATATTGTACTCTAGTACAAAGTAATGATGCACTATTTTGTGAAACAATGTCAAAAAGCAATTTTATTTTATAAAGCACTGTTTGCCAATTAGCTAGGCATTAAATATAAAGAAAATGAGGAGTCAAGTGATGCTAGTATGAGTAATATAGAAACAATATGCTCCAGTCAAGTCTCATTTCATTCATCTTCCTGTAAATATTACATATGTTCACACCATCGTAACAATTCACTTCACATGTATCCACCTGTATTTTCATTCATACAATGCACAATAGTTAATTTATCTATACATGTACGTATAGGCATATATGATATACCGTCTATGTTTACAAAGTTGTATAGAGACCTTTGCTCTACCAATATTGGTTAACGTTTAAAATTTCAATTAAGCCACACCCTCACATTATTCCCATGACTAAGTATTCTATCTATGGGTCATATAATAGCTGTGCATCATTCACAAATTTGTAGATCATTTTTCTGTGTCAGTATTCATCTTGGCCTATTGGGCAACATTGAAATGGCATTGGGTTAAGCTATTCATTGTCATTATTAACCCTCAGCGTGCTTGTCAAGCCTTACTCAGAATCATTTTAAATTTCAGACCTTTTATTGTACTACTTTTTTTAATCTCAGGCGAATTTTTGTAAATACACAAAGTTGTTAGCTTCATGTAGATACTAGCTATTGTGGGTATCAGCCCCCCCTATTTACACATTGTAATTACATGAACATAATTTCTTGCTATGGTAAGTTTTACTTTACGAAGTAAGTTTAACCAAGTGCTAGAATTGGAGATTAATTTGAAACTATTATATCTGTGATTTTTTTTGTTCTCGAGATATATTTCTTCTTGTATGGACCAGCCAAATATATTATTCTTTTGATCTGAGTAATGATTTTACAGCTAGTGTATAGTAAGGGCTGAAGTTTCACACTTTGGGTGCTTTATTATCTGTGCTTCTCACGCTTTTGTGTAATAAAAAAATTCTTCTTTGGTTTGCAATTTATAAAAGATGATTTGCCTACTGTCAATTTTGATAGCACATAGATAATTGGTTCTGGTCACAAAAGTTGTTTGTATGCAATGTATCTAGTTATAGGTAGCTTTATGAATGTAGATGTTATACATAATGATATATCTGTTCATAATGTCCGATAGCGGTTACTCAAATGAAAAACGAATCAGAAATTACTAATGAATTTGGCGTTGCATCTAATGAAAATAAGAACTTCACAACAAAAAACTCCTAGTTATAGGTAGCTTTATGAATGTAGATGTTATACATAATGATATATCTGTTCATAATATCCGATAGCGGTTACTCAAATGAAAAACGAATCAGCAATTAATACTAATGAATTTGGCGTTGCATCTAATGAAAATATGAACTTCACAACAAAAAACTCCTCAGTTAATAATAAATCATTTAGTAGAAATAGTTCAGCAGATGGTAAACAATCATCAAAAACAGGAACTCCAGCGATCAGTAATAATTCATTACTCATTACTAATGGTGGTCATAAAACTAAAGAAATATCAGGTTCAGCAAGCATTAATGACTTAACAATTGGTGATGGTCCAGCAAATGGTGAAGGTTCAACAAGTGGTGAAGGTTCAACAAGTGGTGAAGGTTCAACAAGTGGTGAAGGTTCAACAAGTGGTGAAGGTTCAACAAGTGGTGATGGTTCAACTAGTGGTGATGATTCAACAAGTGGTGATGGTCCAGCAAATGGTGAAGGTTCAACAAGTGGTGATGGTTCAACTAGTGGTGATGGTTCAACAAGTGGTGAAGGTTCAAAAGTTAGTGATGGTTCAACAAGTGGTAATGATTCAATAAGTGGTGGAGGCTTATTAGGTGGTTATGGTTCAACAAGTAGTGATGGTTTAACAAGTGGCAATAGTTCAAGAGGTGGTGAAGGTTCAACAAGTGGTGAAGGTTCTACAAGTGGTGATGGTTCAACTAGTGGTAATGGTTCAACAAGTGGTGAAGGTTCAACTAGTGGTGATGGTTCAACAAGTGCTGAAGGTTCAGCAAGTGGTGATGGTTCAACAAGTGCTGTAGGTTCAACAAGTGGTGAAGGTTCTACAAGTAGTGGTGGTTCAACAAGTGGTGATGGTTCAACTAGTGGTGATGGTTCAACATTTGGCGATGGTTCAACAATTGGCGAAGGTTCAACAAGTGGTGATGGTTCAACAATTGGTGAAGGTTCAACAAGTGCTGAAGGTTCAACAAGTGGTGAAGGTTCAACTAGTGGTGAAGGTTCAACAAATGGTGATGGTTCACCAAGTGGTGATGGTTCAACAAGTGGTGATGGTTCAACAAGTGGTTATGGTTCAACATTTGGCAATGGTTCAACAACTGGTGAAGGTTCAACAAGTGCTGAAGGTTCAACAAGTGGTGAGGGTTCAACTAGTGGCGATGGTTCAACAATCCAAGGTTCAACAAGTGGTGAAGGTTCAACTAGTGGTGATGGTTCAACTAGTGGTTATGGTTCAACACGTAATGATGGTTCAACTAGTGGTGATGGTTCAACACGTGGTGATGGTTCAACACGTGGTTATGGTTCAACATTTGGCGATGGTTCAACAACTAGTGAAGGTTCAACAAGTGGTGATGGTTCAACAAATGGTGAAGGTTCAACAAGTGGTAAAGGTTCAACAAGTGTGAAGGTTCATCTAGTGTAGATGGTTCAACTAGTGGTGATGGTTCAACACGTGGTGATGGTTCAACTAGTGGTGATGGTTCAACAAGTGCTGAAGGTTCAGCAAGTGGTGATGGTTCAACAAGTGCTGTAGGTTCAACAAGTGGTGAAGGTTCTACAAGTAGTGGTGGTTCAACAAGTGGTGATGGTTCAACTAGTGGTGATGGTTCAACAAATGGTGATGGTTCAACAAGTGGTTATGGTTCAACATTTGGCGATGGTTCAACAATTGGCGAAGGTTCAACAAGTGGTGATGGTTCAACAATTGGTGAAGGTTCAACAAGTGCTGAAGGTTCAACAAGTGGTGAAGGTTCAACAAGTGGTGAAGGTTCATCTAGTGTAGATGGTTCAACTAGTGGTGATGGTTCAACACGTGGTGATGGTTCAACACGTGGTTATGGTTCAACATTTGGCGATGGTTCAACAACTGCTGAAGGTTTAACAAGTGGTGATGGTTCAACAAATGGTGAAGGTTCAACAAGTGGTGAAGGTTCAACTGTTGGTGATGGTTCAACAGTTGGTGATGGTTCAACAAGTGGTAATGGTTTATTAAGTGGTGGAGGCTTATTAAGTGGTTACGGTTCAACAAGTGGTGAAGGTTCAACAAGTAGTGATAGTTTAACAAGTGGTGATGGTTCAACAAGTGGTGAAGGTTCAAAAAGTGGTGAAGGTTCAAAAGTTGGTGGTGGTTCAACAAGTGGTGAAAGTTCAATAAGTGGTGAAGGTTCAACAGTTGGTGATGATTCAACAATTGGTGAAGGTTCAACAGTTGGTGAAGGTTCAACAAGTAGTGAAGGTTCAACTAGTGTAGATAGTTCAAGTAGTGGTGATGGTTCAACAAGTGGTGATGGTTCAACAGTTGACGATGGCTCAACAAGTGGTGAAGGTTCAACAAGTGGTGAAGGTTCAACAAGTGGTGAAGGTTCAACAAGTGGTGAAGGTTCAACAAGTGGTGAAGGTTCAACTAGTGGTGAAGGTTCAACTAGTGGTGATGGTTCAACAAGGGGTGATGGGTCAACAAGTAGTGAAGGTTCAACAAGTGGTGAAGGTTCAACAAGTGGTGATGGTTCAACAAGTGGTGATGGGTCAACAAGTAGTGAAGGTTCAACAAGTGGTGAAGGTTCAACAAGTAGTGAAGGTTCAACTAGTGTAGATGGTTCAACTAGTGGTGATGGTTCAACAAGTGGTGATGGTTCAACAGTTGACGATGGCTCAACAAGTGGTGAAGGTTCAACAAGTGGTGAAGACTCAACAAGTGGTGAAGGTTCAACAAGTGGTGAAGGTTCAACTAGTGGTGAAGGTGCAACATGTGGTGATGGTTCAACAAGGGGTGATGGGTCAACAAGTAGTGAAGGTTCAACAAGTGGTGAAGGTTCAACTAGTGGTGATGGTTCAACAAGGGGTGATGGGTCAACAAGTAGTGAAGGTTCAACAAGTGGTGAACGTTCAACAAGTGGTGATGGTTCAACAAGTGGTGATGGGTCATCAAGTAGTGAAGGTTCAACAAGTAGTGAAGGTTCAACAAGTGGTGAAGGTTCAGCAAGTGTTGAAGGTTCAACAAATGGTTCATCAAGTGGTGGTGTCTTATTAAGTGGTGATGGCTCAACAAGTGGTGATGGTTCAACAAATAGTGAGGACTCAAATATGTGGACAATTGATGATAAATCTGTAACAAGTGGAGATAATGTAGTTACTATTATTGATTGCTCTAAAAGTACCATCCAGAATGCAGACATGGCAGTTGATGTGAGGATAAAATCAAATTGTCCTATATGTGAATGCTCACCTTGTGGGAATTCTTCTTTTGAAAATACAACAAGTAGTAAGAATATTTATGTTGAATACGTATATGGTATATGTGTATGTATGTCAGTACTTTGAATAGCAGCGTAAATTTATTTTTACTTTCTTTTCTAAACCATGATTGCTTAAATGTTACTCTATATTCACTACTAAAATACACTTTCATCTTCTGTAATGAGCTTTTTTGTTAAAAAATTACTTCATATAGCTTCAGTTAGAAATACAGCTATGATTTCCCTTGCAATTGGTTTTTCCAAATAGACAGCAAAGTCTATAAGTGATTACCACTTTGATGTTGTTCCCTTAGATATTGTTTATTGTAGTTCTTTTATTGGCTGTACAATTTTGTAAACCAAATAATTAGATAAACATTTTAAGCATAATTACTTTCAGTTCACTACGAAATTTGTTTCATAACTAGCTCATAGACTGGTTTTTGAATAAAATTTTTATTGAATAAAGCTATGAACTCAGAGTGTGGTATAGTATCAAAAATTCTGCCATATTACATACATATCTGGTGGAAAACTGGCCTTATATTTTTGTCACATTACAATGTTTAAAAATTGAATGGTATACACAAGCAAGCAAAGCAAAAGAGACACACTAGGATTAGATATGCATTAGTTAAGAATTGAGCAAGGCAAAATAGATAATATTAGGGGTATGCAGTAAGCAAAGCAATTAATGTGCAGCACTAAGTTCATCTCCTGTTTAACAGTGTACTGAAGGAGTGCATTATAATGTCTGTCTACTATATCAAAGTCTATCTACTATATCAAATTAACGTGCAGCACTAAGTTCATCTCCTGTATAACAGTCTGAAGGAGTACATTATAATGTCTATCTACTATATCAAAAAACAAAAAGATTAATAGCAACATTTAACTCTCAATGGCAAACAATATCAGGTGTCAGAGTCATAGTTGTAATGACGTGTACGCAGGACTCCTTTTTTAAGTTGAGAAAGCAAACTGAATTAAAAGTAAACTATCTTTATAAAATTATAATATACTCTCAGTGTTGAGATACTCCTAGTATGGACAGCTGCAATGAAATTGTGTAGTACAGAAGAAACCTCTTATTGCACTAATCAAAGTGATATATAGCAAGATATTTCACTCTCACGTTCTGGCAAGCTTACCCGACCAGGTCACATCAGCTGCTAAAATATCAGCTGGAGATATGGGGAGCCCCTCACTCAGACTTTTACAGCCAAACTTTACACAGTTACCAACCGTAGTGCAAACTACTGAAGTGAAGATATCTAGCAGAATAAACCACTTATTATACTCACTTGGTCGGATAATAAATGTCAATATTTTTCACTCTTAGACTTTATTAGCCTCTGATGGCTCTGGAAAATGGTTTAGCCTACTCTTGAAATTTTTTTCCATATCACACTCTTACTCATGTAATAAGTATTATATATTTCAATATTATAGATACATAGTGTATAGATTGATGGATACTAATGTAAGTGTTGCCTTACAGCAGCACATTTGACAAAGAAATAGTAAGTGCGCATTTTTACCAATGTGAAAGATTTGCATGTACTTGTGTTTTCTTAGGTTATGTAATTTTAGGTTTGGCTTCAGTGATAACCACACTAGTTGTGTATTCTCTTGTTCTTGTGGTTGTTGGAGTTATTATATACAAATGGAAGGAAAAGCAGAATATAGCAAAGTATGCAAACATTTGATCATGATTCTTTATATAGCTATATTATGCTATCTACTATGAAAGATTAAATTTGTATATATAATATACGTATTATACTTATGTATAACGCAAAGACATATAATAAATAACATGAGTCAGGTGAAGAAAATAATTTCATAAAATTACAATTTTTAAGTTTAATTAATTCAAGTCAATGAATTTGCCACCTATAGCTAACAGTACTTATTTATATAAATGTATAGCTACATGAGTGTATGGATTTTGATGTTGGGGTCATGTGACTCTCTAATGCTCAATTTGCACAATATTTATTAGATCTAATCACTTCTTATGTAATAGTATACACTAAAAATTTCAGTTCTTTAATTAATGAGGACCCAACAAATGAAATAAAAAGGATAACATTCAATTACAACTTCACTAGCACAAACAAGCACTTCAACAAACTAACATATGAGGGCATTGAATTAATATAGCACTCAGTATTGTAGTTGTGATTATGATCTCTTATTTATAAATTATTATTATTTTAGATCAAACCTCCCATTATGAAATGAGAAGTGAATTGTGAACAGTCATTGAAAAACGAAACATTTAGCTTCACAGATTAAAGTAGCATCATTGTTTGCATTTTATTTTACTGTTAAATTTATATAATATAATTTTATTTTAATAATAATAATATATATGTTTATGTAAGTGGCAAATACAATAAATTCAATTTAGCTTTTAAAGATTTAGTATATCATATTGAAAAGAACCATAAGCTTCAACAGAGCTAGTTTTCATACATGATAGACGATCTAAACAGTATCAATGAACTATATTACACAAATTAATATTGTTAGAACTAAAGCATGATAGTTAAAATTGATCAATTACAACTTTGGAATTCACATTTTTTCTCAGTCTTTTCTATTACTTATTAGATGACAATGCAGATTTTTTAAAAATGTTTAGCCTTCACCGGGTTCGAACCCAGGATCACTTGCTTGTTCAGCAAGTGGTCCTAGCTAGAAGGTGGTAGTTCCCTGCCACTAGTCTAATGCTACGTGACCCTTTCATAGCCCCAGAGCTTCATGATTACTGTAGTTCAGACAAGAAATAGACAATTGTGGGAGAGATTCCAGCCTCTACTCCCAATGATACAATTATTGCAGTGTGATGTGACAAACCCAGTGAAACTTATAGAAGAAGATTTTGCCAAAATAGTTCAATTGCACCCACAAACATAAGTTGTCAGTGAGATGATGTTTGGTATTCTGAATTACAAATTATATTATTATTTTTGACTTCTGAGGTGGTACTGTGTGCCATTCCAGCAACTTGGCATCTTTGTGCCATGTCTAAACTCACTAACAATGATATTTCTAAGCTTCTATTGTATTGTAGTTACTTCCGCACACACCTAGCTTTTGTGTGTTATCTTGAAAGTTGCATATCAAACCTTAATGTTATTCTACATTATTATTAACGTAATAATATTTTTTAAATTCATCGTAGTATTGATATTTAATAGCAAGACATTTTGATTTCAAGAAACCTTCATCAGCTATGAGATGGTACATTTGTAAAACATATATTACACTTTTTTTTAATGTCATAGTTTTCACAATTGTACCATCTCACAACTGATGAAGACTTCTGAAGCCAGAATCTCTTGCTATTAAATAATATCAATGCTATAATAAGTTCAAAAAAATTATTTGTTAATTTAATGTAGTAATAGCATTAAGAACATAAGTACATAGTAAAAATGAATTCACACACAGTATTACATATCAAAAAGCCATTTTCAAAAGGTCACACAACAAAGACATTTCCTAACATCTTCTGAAAATGTTATAGATTCGTTATTTTCTTCCCAATTTTGATAGTTATCCAGGTTAGCTTCCAAGGGTCGTGCTTATCGAGATAAATCGACAAAATATCCTAATTTCACCACACCCACATAAAAGGAGTGCGCTGAGTGCACCTGTGAATGCGCTTGCGGAATAATAAGTACTTACTCGCTGAAAGCCAGGAAAATTAAGAAGTTTATTTCACTCCTTAACTTCTGCGTAACAGCTATAAGAAGTGATAACCAGGCCTGTACAATCAACATACAAAAATGGGACTAAAACCAGCATAGCCGAATATAAAATGAATTCAGCTTAATACTTGGGACTCTGGGGCTAATATGATGGAAGCAGAAGGTGGAGGAACAGTGGAAGAAGCCACCCACTCAAATGAAAAAGAACTGGGAGATCAAGGTCTGAACCAACCAGAAGAAATTAATAATGTGGAGATGAAAGAAGAAAATTTACCACAGGACGATCCAAAGGCAGCCGCACCTAATGATAGTGGTTTCAATACGGAGGAGATAGCAGAAATTTTTCAAGAGGACTCCACTTCAATCACCAAAGACACTAACATGGATGAAATGAATGAGTCTGTGGAGCAGTTTGCGAAAGAATATGCTTCTAGTTGACACACATACAGCAAGTAAAACTATACAAGTGAGGAGGCTAGGGACAAACCTGTGCACCGATTCTCACCAGATTTGTCACAACTTCCTAAACATGACCTGATAGATCGAAAGGAATAGTGTTTGGACAGGATGTTGGAGATGCTTTGGGTATGTTGAGAGTCAACTGTTGCCATGTAATTCCAGATGCATCACTTACTTGCTTGCAGTCTCTGAATTGGCCAAAAACAAAACAAAAATCTGAGGACATTTCTCTCAAGTTTTTTTTGTTGTAATGTACGGTTGAGTGGACTGATGACACTGACCAGGTAAGGTAACATCAATCCATTCACTTTTAGGAGTGTATGCAGGATGCTATTATTTTACAGGTGTACTCAGATGTTATAGATGATACAAAATATCCAATTTCCATTACCTAACACATGTATTTGAGAAAACATTTTTTTTGTACTTATACTTTTTATGTATAAAGGGATTATTTAGGGGACATTTTGACCCCGAGCTTGTATATTTGATAAATGACATTCCCTTTATTTATTATTCCTTCAATTGGACACAATTTCATTCTTTGTGTGTGTGTGTGTGTGTGTGTGTGTGATTGTATTCCAGATGTTGCTCATCTTGCTCATGATAGGAGAGGGAAATGGAGAAGTAGATCAGTTGAATTTTGCAGACAGACTGTACAAGTGGATGAGGTGGGGTTTCTTGGAATTTGGAGACCAATGTAAGTGATATTGTAGCATGTGTCATGTGGTGTGTTTGGTTTGTTTGTGATTAGTTACTTGAAGGAACTTTTATTTTATTAGAAGTACAATATGTTGTTTTTCCTATGACTTCATGTAAACTGGTATGTTAAGTCGTTATTCTTGCTTTTGTGCAGATTAAGCGCTTACATGTGTTTATGTGTGTGTGTGTGTTTGCAGGTGCTATTGGTATTGGAACTACTACAGTGGGAAACACATTAAAACATCCAGACTTTCTGAAGAACCCAGCAATGGATCCTAGATGTAAAGCCAGCTGTGTTGCCACTACAGTCGCTGTAAGTGTCTCTCTGTCATTTATCCTGACCAAATCCTACTCATTCACAAACAATGGCAACTCGATGAGCAGTGACATGATGAGATTTTGTCTATCTTTACCCTTTCTTTTTGGATTAATGAATGAGAGTAAATAGAATTGAAGATCTGGTTCTTTTGATTTGTCATAACAGTCTGTCTTGTAGAAGCCAGAGGAAACAGTGATTGTGTTTGTTTGTGCGTGTGTGTGTGTGCACATCATTGATGCAAATGTATTGAATTAATTTGATTCTTCTAATTAGATTGCTCTAATGCTGCAAGGCAAGTACGACTTGAACAAGAAGAAAGATGACAGTGAAATCACTCGCAAGGCAATAGAGGTGGGGAGTAACACTCGACTATTATAAGCAGTAGTAGGTAGTTGTATTTTTATTGATTTCAAACACTATCTGTGCATATAATATGTATAATAATTAGAATGTAGCTAGTCACATGTGAGTAATCTGATTGGTCTGTTACATGAATCTATTGAAGTAGATTGGTGCTCTGCAACTTTTAGAAGTAAAGAAATTGAACACTTGTTACTACACTCTAGTCTGTACCATCACAAACTTGTTTTGTTTGTTACTTAAGTAGCCATTGCAGCATTCTAAAACAAATCATCAACATTGATCTCTTTGGCCTACAATGGTGTCCTCACTATGCTTGGATGCCACATCTAGAGGCCTAGATTCCTGAAAGCAGTATAGACTCATGGTATTCCAATCTAATAATGGACTTCCATGATGACATCATGTATGTTAGGGTCACGCCAACTTAGTATCACTAACTTGCCTGTACCATAGAAAATGTATTGATTATTCCCACCAATTGCTCACTTTTTTGCTGCAGTGGGCACATAGCTTACAGCAGAGCTACCAATTTATAGGAATCGCTAGATTATGAAATTTCCAACCAGTGGCAGCTTTATGGAGAAATGGACTACTAGCTTACTACTAGTTTTTCTCAGAACTTGTTGACAGGCAACCACCCTCACTGTAGTTCTTCTCAGAACTCATTGACAGGTGGTATTGTTGCTGGTTCTTCTCAACCCAATGCCAGGCGTTTTTAAATATCCTCATTTCATAATCAGTTATAATCATTTATAGTGCAATTGTCTTTTTTATACCATTGAATATGATTAGACACATTGAGAATAAATTGATGTGTATAGATCATCACACTACTCAACACCGAGTGACAACCACTGGTAAAAGGCATATACATCTTGCAGTAATAACGCGGGGCAGGCACAAGATGTGCTGCTCAAGAATTACTGATATACCACTAGTTCAATGCAACTCTTTCATAGCATACACTTCGTGATTTATAAGAAACTGTAAGAATATATTTGAGGTGATCAGCTAGTAAGTTCTGAATCACTCAATTGATACAGTATCATTCAGCTAATCTGAAATCTCCATAGTCCAACAGTTGTCTACCATTTCATTGCACCAGTTGCATATCCTGCTCAGGCTTTACAGATCGACTTGCATGAACTATATAATTATTGGCATATTCATGTTGATACTACTCCAAATAAATTATTCTTTTGATCTTTGTAGGTAGCTAGTGCATAGTAATGTTGAAGGTTAACACACTTGGTGCTTCATTATAACAGTTTTTTTGTCACACAAGAAATAGATCAATGGCTTTGTGCAGATTAAAGTCAGCATAACTGACCAATTACAAAACCTTTTGGTCCACATTTATTAAGATAAATGACTGTTAAATGGGTTTTAGCTAAGCTAGTCAGTTTTTTAACACTTGCCTTGACCCTGACAGAGAACAGCACATGGAAAAGGTGCACTCTTACACCTGCAGTGGTGGAGGCACCTTTTTATACAAAGGCAAAAGGATAGTTCATAGCAGGTCTTGGAAGCCTCCAGGCACAATGTTTTAGACAAGCCACCAGTGTTTGTCTAGTTCCACCTACTCAGATAAGGTAGAGGTGGTTGTAGAAGAAATTTTGGTTCCAGATGTGGCCACTTTGGTATGTAGCTTTTCATTCATGTCACAGAAGCTGTCACAATGTTGCCCTTGAACAGACATTGTCTGCTCTAGGGCAGACAATTGTTTGATCTCTTTTCAAAGAGTTATTTCTTGGACTTGTTAATATTTGTGCATGTTCTATAATGAATAAACATGATAAAATCCTCTCTTCATTCCGATGGTCAAAGTAACTTCAATTTAATACTACAGAAGTTATCAATACTCAAGAATGATGTATGTAGTAATTCCATATTTGTTGGCTAAAATTACAATTAATAACACTGGTTTATTTTTTATCGTAGCTGAGAGCTTGTTCAAGAGTTACTGGTGATTGAGATTATCAGAATGGTTGATGTTTGATACTACAAAAGTTACCATTAATAAGGTAAGAGAGTGATTTTGTATTTGTTTGCTGAAATCAAATGTCATAACTGCTATTATAGTGTTTGCAGGAAGTAAGCTAAAACATAGTAACATTTTATGTTACCTAACTATCAGGCTCGCTCGCCGTTTGTGCTCAAGCACACCACTAGTTTATTGGCGAGCGAGCGAAGCGAGCGAGACACTATCAGGGGTAACTCAATCGAGATTTCGCTATATTTATTGGCGAGCGAGCGAAGCGAGCGAGACACTATCAGGGGTAACTCAATCGAGATTTCGCTATATATATTTATTTATTCAGCGAGCGAGCGACTCTCAGTCGTGTTCAATTGAGATTTCAGATATATATATGTGACCGTCTATAGAAAAACCAGGCACAACGCGGCACCTTCGAAAAATTTTTTTTTGCACTTACGGAGTTGTCGGCGTCCAGATATTGAGCTCTCCAAGTTTTATCGTCGTAGCTTAAGTCGTTCCCACTTTAATAGACCTAACCGTTCCCTTCCGTCGGCTTGAAACAATACATTTTTAAGAAATCGATCGATCTTTTCTCGATATTACGCATGCCGCGTTGTGCCCGGTTTTCCCGTAGACGGTAACATATATAGGTATGTATGCGTACGTCAAAATATTTCGCCCGCGTTTCTAATTACGTAAGTTAGGTAAAGCGTTCACAGTTCCAGTATTTTTCAATTAACGAGCACGGAGAATCCTGCTGCCTGCCTTACGCAACTTTGTTTCAACCAGAACGGTTATAGCTACTCTCTTCTTGAAACAATTGTGAAGTCTTTGTCGAGCTGCGCTTCTTTGCCGCTGCTTCCGAAGTTTATTCAGGTAATTCGGTTATTGTTAACTCTTCATGCCTAATCATTGCTATTATTTAGCGATTTCCTTCACAAATCATCTTTACCTATACTCATATATTTACTCGCTCGCCATGCATTTGCGCTATTCGAGCGCACCACTAGTTTATCTGTCTGTTTATGGGGTACGTGAGACCTCTGTTTTCGCCCGCGCTTTTAATTACGTAAGTTAGGTAAAGCGTTCACAGCTCCAGTATTTTTCAATTAACAAGCTCTGAGAATCCTTAGTGGCGGTGGTAAGTCAATGCGCTCTTTGTCATGGCTATTAGCCTTGTGCAACAGTATTTTACTTGAAAATACATTGTCCACTAGACTACTGCGAAGGTAAGTCTGTGTAGGTGCATGTTCAGTTGTGTTAAAGCATTGTGTGTTTACAACCACTACTTAGCCAAAGAATAACACAAAGAAAACTTTTAAATAACGTGTATTGTTTTGTTGTAGTTGTTTTCCTTCCAAGCAGTTGCAGAGAGTTGTTACTATGGCGCTGAAATCACTTTACCCTGTATGCTAAATCAGTTTAAAAAAACTGGACCTTATTTTCAGTAGCTTCAGTGTTAGAAGTCAAATCATTCATATAAAAATAGTATAGTCTTTAGGCCTGAAAATACATTGTCCACTAGACTACTGCCAAGGTAAGTCTGTGTAGGTGCATGTCCAGTTGTGTCAAAGCATTGTGTGTGTTACAACACTATTAGCTAAAGAATATCACAAAGAAAACTTTTAAATAACGTGTATTGTTTTGTTGTTGTTATTTTTTCCTTCAATTCAAGCAGTTGCAGGGAGTGGTTACTATGGCACTGAAATCCCTTTACCCTGTATGCTAAATTAAAAAACTGGACCTTATTTTCAGTAGCTTCAGTGTTAGAAGTCAAAATCAAGTAGTCTTTAGGCTCGCTCGCCATTTGTGCTCAAGCACACCACTAGTTTATTTATTTATCTGTTTATGGGGTACGTGAGACCTCTGTTTTCGCCCGCGCTTTTAATTACGTAAGTTAGGTAAAGCCAGTCTCAGTTTTCAAGGTGAGTTCCAAGAAGAAGTAGGGTAGTTAGATAACCATCACCAAATTTCACTCCCAGGAATTCCAATAGCCAGGGCTGAAAATCCTAAACTTTTGCTATCAGCAGTTAGTAAATTTCATAATAAAGCTATTCCTGTAATTTGGAAGCTCTGTGCAGCCTAGCGCTGGTGCTACAGCAAAAAATAGACCAAGCGGTCAGCAAAACTAATACATTTTCAATGGGACACGGTGTGCAATGATATTATCGGTGGGCGTGGTAGGATGTTACGTGATGTCATCATGCAAATCCCCTATTAACGAGCTCTGAGAATCCTTAGTGGCGGTGGTAAGTCAATGCGCTCTTTGTAATGGTTATAAGCCGTGCGCAACAGTATTTACTTGAGAATACATTGTTCACTAGACTACTGCGAAGGTAAGTCTGTGTAGGTGCATGTCCAGTTGTGTCAAAGCATTGTGTGTTACAACCACTACTTAGCTAAAGAATATCACAAAGAAAACTTTTAAATAACGTGTATTGTTTTGTTGTTGTTGTTTTTCCCTTCCTACAGCATTAAGCAAACCTTACTTTATACTTAAGCTCCAAAGTATGAGAAAATTCCTGCTAAAACGCTTGTTTTCAAGACACAAAAAGTTGATTCGACAGGTTACTATGGCATTGAAGACCCTTTTCCAGACTTAATTTCAAAACTTCGCCGTTTTAGGGGGGATACAGAGTGCCGGTTGTTGGTTGTCAAGAGCCGTTGGTAGTCAGAATGCCGTAGTATTAATGCTATGGAAGCTACTACTTCTCGAGGGAAGCTGAGATAAGTACGCAATTCCATATTTGTTAGCTAAATATGCAAATTAACTCTGGCCTTTCTTTTTTGTAGCTAAGAGCTAGTCAACAGTGACTGGTAAATTCAAATAGTCAGATTGGCTCAAATTTGGTACTACAAAAGTTACCACTGCTCAAGAAAATGAGGTAAGAAAGTAATGTTGTATTTGTGTGCTAAAATTGATTGTCTTTTGTTTTTGTAGGTGAGAGCTTGTTGTCAAGAATTCAAGGTAATTCAGATGGTCAAAGTAACTTCAATTTGATACTACAGAAGTTATCAATACTCAAGAATGAGGTAAGTAGTAATTCCATATAATATGTTGGCTAAAATTACAAATAATAACACTGGTTTATTTTTTATCGTAGCTGAGAGCTTGTTCAAGAGTTACTGGTGATTGAAATTATCAGAATGGTTGATGTTTGACACTACAAAAGTTACCATTAATCAGGTAAGTGAGTGATTTTGTATTTGTTTTCTGAAATAAAATGTCATAACTGTTATTATAGTTTGCATGAAGTAAGCTAAAAATAGTAACACTTTATGTGACCTAGCTATCAGGCTCGCTCGCCATTTGTGCTCAAGCACACCACTAGTTTATTTATTTATTTGTATATATGTTTGGACGTACGTATGTCATTTTGTACTTTGACCCTCGCATTTTTGTGTTAGTTATATTGTCGACCCCGTCCCAAATTGCACTAAACAGAATCCTCTGGTTTATCGATCAGTACCCGTATCACCCTAGAAATTGAATTGTTTACCGTTTTGAATTCTTTTGCGGGTGCAGTTCAAACTTGAAAACTTAAGGGTGCCTGCACACCGCCTACGCAATTTCTTGTTGATGGTTGCTATGCACGATTACTACTATTGTATACTTACAGGGGCTTCTCCACTACAACACAAGGACAAAGTACCTGCCAAAGGAGCCGCTCACTAATTGTAGAGCGAATCTGGAGGAAATATCGGGGCCTGGTTATAAAACTTTGGGGCACTTTTTTGGAGCGGTGCGGTAAGTTGGAGCTCCGCAATTTGGTGCACTACTAGCCGAGCCGATACTCTACTGCAAGACAGCGAGTTCTTATCCATTTCAATATTACTTTATGATATATTCGCAATTCTTTCTATTTATAAGATATTGAAAAATTCTCGCTGTAGTGCAGTTCATTTTTTTGGGGTTTACCCGTGTATAAAATTTTTGTGTCGTTCTCATTATTAGATTCCAAGAAAAACTGACCCAAAATTTGGAACTTTAATTCCACTCGCAATTCTTAAGAAATAGCCCCACCCCCATATCTCGTAATGCGAGTACGCGAGCAATTTTTTTTCAATTAGTTTGTATTGGTTCTAAAAAGAGCCCGCCTATATCAAGAGTAAACAAACATCAATACAACAATAACAAGAGAGTCCGAAGAGAGAGCAGTTTATTGGAAATAGCCAAAGGTGAAGGTATTAGATTTGCGCAGCTTTGGAAGTCTTCGCTTCGCAGAAATCGAGCCTGGTGGATCCATCCACTTGAGTTCAGGAGCGCATAGTCCGGAGAACGGCTACTGGTGGAGAGGCAGCCTGGTGCAACTTCCTGCGTGAGCTCAGACGACGTATGGAGAGTTGCTGTAAAGGAATAAAAGACAACATGAAGCTAAACTAAAACACCACAACTTCGCAAAGTATACGTCTGCTACTAATGCGCGATTGTTTCTGCTCGCGTATTATCGAATGGTGGGGTATTGGCGGGGAATAAATTAATGTCCGGATCTACAGGCGGTGCGCGTTGCTATGTGCGGGCACCCTTAAAACGTGAAAACTTACGGGACTTCCATTTCTATTTGAGTTAGTGACGGTGGTAAGTCAATGCGCTCTTTGGCATGGTTATAAGCCGTACGCAACACTATTTACTTGATAATGCATTGTCCACTAGACTAACCGCGAAGGTAAGTCTTGTGTAGGTGTATGTCCAGTTGTGTCAAAGCATTGTGCTTTACAGCTACTATTTAGTGTTTTGTTATTGTTGTTTTCCTTCAATTCAAACAGTTGCAGGGGAGTTGTAACTATGGTACTGAAATCCCTTTACAGTGTATGCGTAATTTAAAAACTCGACCTTATTTTCAGTAGCTTCAGTGTTAGCAGTCAAAATCATTCATATAAAAATAGTATAGTCTTTAGGCTCGCTAGCCATTTGTGCTCAAGCACATCACTAGTAATATATAATATGTTTGAATTGTGTTGCGGAATATCGAAAGGTGCATTGGCTGCTACACTGTGGCTGGCATTTGGAACCAGAAAGAGCTTGAGGTATTTTGAACCGGAGAGAGTTTGAGGTATTTGGCCGCTCATAACAGTTCCTCGTTTCGGTAAATAACACCTATGCCCTTTTGCCTATACAGTTATGTACGTCTTGTGTACTTATTGAGTCCATTTTCTAATTGATAACATTCAAACAGCAAATTTACATTTGGTCCTATATTGAAGAGAACAATTATAGACTTGTTCAAGGTGTGGCCACTTTTAAAACCATGGAGAGTGCTATGCCCATAACCACAAACTTCTGAGTTTTGAGCTAGCTAGATAGCCATCACATAACTCCATGATAATACAAAGATTACACATTATAAAGCATATATTATATATGTTTATAAGTGATTAAAATATATATTTATAAGTGGTTAAGATATATAAGTTATTTAAATATATATTTATAAGTGGTTAAGATAAGTTATTTAAATACTATTAAGTATTTCAACTTCTGGTATTGCTGTCTACAAAAAAAAGTGCATCATATCATAACAGCTACAGGTTAAACCACAATGAATTACCTATTTCTTTTTCTTCTTCTTCTTTTTTTCTGTATTAAAATGAAGTAAATTATGAGAATTTTAATATTATATATCTACTCACTTTATTGTTTAAAACTTTTTTTATTTGCTGAGCCACTGGCTCAGTCTTCTCTTCGTTCAGTCTTCCATTCTAACACAATTTCTTCTCCTAAATAAATCTACTCACTTGTTCTGCCATTGGTTCCGTTCCATGATTAAAACAATACTGATAGCAGGTGACAAATCTAACCCGCTAAGTAGCTACTGATCATGCGCAAACTACACAAAACCGATGGTAGTCGCGCCGAGAAGGTTTTGTGCTTTATAACTAATGGAGCTCGATAATCCCAACCTGAAAAAGGAAAGTGCGAATGAAAAACAGGCTCGCTTTGACAAAAGAAACCAGAGGGCACAAGAACTGAGGAGGGCTGAAACCGAACAAGAAAGGCAAACCCGCTAATAAACGAGTTTGTCACCGAAGGATACATCTCCTGTGCCTTCCCTACATTGTTTCCCACTGGTAATGGTGATTTTTTGGCTCCAAGACAGCGTACTGTGACGGTGGGGAATTACTTCAAGCATCTGAGGCGTTATGAAGATGGCAGGTTTGCCAAACATCCTCGTTTTCGATATTTTGCTCTCAACACCGAAATGAGATGGCGTGCCCTCCAAACTGGTAAGATTTACATAAACCAACACCCAAAAGATGCACGTCTGTCATTGGAAGACTTGAAGGAAATGATCAGTAGTGGAGGGAAAGAGCTCAGCAAGCGAGTACTACATTATGCCACCAGCTTACGTGGAACTAAACAATTTTGGTTCAAGCAGCAAAGTAGGCTCATTTCCATGATTGACTGTCTCGATATGCCCACTATTTTTTTCACTCATAGTGCCGCTGACAATCAGTGGCCTGAGCTGGCTCGTTTGATTGCTGAAAATCCAGATGAAAGTTCCAGCCGCAGCTCTGCAGTCAATAACAACAACCCGGCCCTTGCTGATTGGTTGTTCTATGAACGAATTAGCAAGTTCATGAAAACATTTAATGTGGATGTTCTTGGAGCCACAGATTACTGGTTCAGATTCGAGTGGCAGCACAGGGGATCTCCTCATGTACATGGTATAGCTTGGCTGCACAATGCACCAGACATTGAGAAACTATTGTCATCTGATGACAGTGCTGAATTGTTGGATGTTGCTGAGAGGATTACTGCATATGTTGGTGGCCTGGTTAGTACAATGAACCCAGGAATTCCTGCTGATGGGAACAACATAATCAATTCTATTCCCTTACCTAAGATTAAACCGCATGTGTGCAACCAACAATACCAAGGCATAAATAACTTGGAAATGGACCTGGTTGATTTAGTTGCTACTTGCCAACGGCACACAAGATGCTCAACATCGTATTGCTTGAAGCGTAAGAGAGGCAAGCAGGAGTGCAGGTTCGGCTACCCCAAACCATTACAGCAAGTGACTACTATCACCACACAAGAAGGTGAACCTGTAGTGCTGACTTCCAGAAATGACAATTTGTTGAATGCCTACAACCCAGTACAATTGTCAGCTTGGAGAGCCAATGTTGATATGCAGTACATTGTGTCCAGAAACAAAGTCATCAAGTATGTGGCAAAATATGCTACCAAATCTGAGCCTCGTTCAAAAGGTCTGCAAGAAGTATACAGTACAATCATGAAAAGCATCAAAGAGGATGCCACACCACTCAAAGTAGTGCAAAAGCTATTAACAAGCACTATTGGAGAGAGAGATTTTTCTGCACAGGAGACATGTCATCTTCTTTTGATGCTGCCCTTGTTTAGAGCTTCTCGAGATTTCGTTGTTCTTAGTCTTGATGGTTCTCGACAGGTGACCGAAACATTTGAAGAAGACAAATCTGTGACTGTGGACTCCCAACTGGACCACTATTGTGCTCGTCCTGATGTCCCAGAGTTTAGAGAAGTGTCCCTGCTGAAATTTGTTCAGAAGTACAGAATCCCCAAGAAAATTGGCAGTGCACTGGTGCCAAGGAACAAAGATGTAATAGTGATACCACGTCCTTATTGCTCACCAGATCCACAAGGACCACAATATGAGCAATATTCAAAGCAGAAACTCATGCTTCACAAGCCTTTTGTTCAACTGGATGAGCTACTTGGAGGATGTGACACATATGCAGCTGCTTATGCTACTTTTCTTCAGTCTGGTAATGTGCCAAAATCTCTTGCTGATGATATTCATAGGCTAGAAATGGCACAGGCAGAAGATCAACAGACTGTTGATGAAGAGGTGACTATTATTTATATTTTCAAACAATTCATTTTTTATTCTTTTTTATGTATTCTTTTTGCAGGCATGTGATAACGATGACAATGATGATCAAAACAAGAACACTGTATTGGATTGGATGCAGCTCTGTTATCATCACACAGAATTTGAGCAAGTTGCTTCTACTTGTGAAGTCGACTGGTCTGCTGCTGGAAAAAAGTATGACAACTTGCAGGAAATGCCTTCCTTTATTGCACAGCACAAACAGCATTTTGTCTACTCTGCATATGAAACTGAGGCTGAAGCACAAAATTTGAAAGGAAAGCAGAGTGAAGCTTACCAAATAGTATTCAATCACTACCATGGCAAACTGTGTGGGTCACCTCTAAGGATGATCATCTCTGGCACAGCAGGAACTGGAAAGTCATATTTGATAAAGTGCTTGAAGAAATTGTTGGGCGATTGCCTTCGTGTGACAGCTCCAACTGGAGTGGCAGCTTACAATGTAGATGGCTATACGCTTCATTCGCTTCTCAGCATTCCTGTCACTGGAGACTTTAAGGACTTGGAGGGACAGCGTCTCAGTGCTCTTCAAGGATCACTTTGTGGCGTTAGGTACTTGATAATTGATGAAATGTCAATGGTTGGCCGAAAACTATTTGGTCAGGTAGACAGAAGACTTCGCCAGGCATTCCCTCAAAGGTATCTGTTTATTGTTACTCGTAACTCAACTGTGTTTCATGTTGTTTTTTTAATGAAAAAAATATAGATCTCATGAGGTACTGGGTGGATGTTCCTGTCTACTGACTGGAGACTGGGGTCAACTACCACCAGTGATGGACTTGCCACTGTACACTACAGCAACAAAATCTGAACTGTCTGACCTTGGCAGTGCTAATTATCGTCTCTTTGATTGTGGTATTGTTTTGAAACAAGTACTCAGGCAAGAAAGCCTAGACTTTAAAGAGTTACTCATGCGTCTCAGAAATGGTGAAATTACTTTGGATGACTGGAAAGTTCTGATGAAACAGACTCCAGCTGCAGTAGGAAATGCCAGCACATTTCAGGAAGCTCTACATCTTTTTCCAACTGCTGCAGCAGTGGCTGAGTACAATGTTGAAAAATTGCGAACAAATTCTCAGCCAGTAGCAAGAATTGAAGCCATCCATTCTGGTCCTAGAGCTAGCAGAATTCCTGCAAGTGATGCTGGTGGATTGGAACCAGTTATTTTTTTAGCATGCAAGGCACGTGTAATGCTGACTGCTAATCTGTGGGTTCAAGTTGGACTGGTTAATGGAGCACTTGGTACAGTTGTGTCAATTTGCTACGATGGTGCAGATCAATCACCACCAAGTTTACCAGTAGCAGTGACAGTAAAGTTTGATTTCTACACTGGTCCTACTCTGGCAGATGGCACTGTTCCAATAGTTCCACTACGCCGCACATGGTTGTCCTCTACCTACCCATGCTCGAGACTCCAGCTTCCCCTAAAATTGGCCTGGGCAGTTACAATTCACAAGTCCCAAGGTATGACATTAGACAAAGTTGTCATTGATGTGGGGAAGAAAGAATTCTCGGCTGGACTGACTTTTGTGGCATGCTCACGTGTGCGGCATGTAAAAGATCTGCTTTTCAATCCTCCGTTTGCTTTTCAACGTGTAGCACATCTAGCCAGCAGCAGACGTCATAAGGAAAGACTCAATGAAGACCTCAGATTAGAGAAACTCAGCAATAGTTTAGGCTCACAAACAACACTGTCAGTCAAGTCTGAGTCGTGCACAGATCACAGAATTAGCGAGGAGGCAGAAGAAGCAGAAACAGCAACAAATGTGCCCCATATTCCAATTCCATCATCAGGGGAAGCACATGATGCCTGCTGTAATGGAGACTGCAAAAATGTTATCGCTAATGAACCACCTCTTCCGGTCGAAAGAAAAAAGAGTCTCACTGATGATGTTGTTGTCACTAGCGTTGACACTCATACTCACCAATTCCACTATAACCCTGTCAATGAAGAGTGGCAGCATGCACAATGTGAAAGGCTTGGATTGCAGTACTGTGGACCAAATGGAGTCACACCTGGTGGTTCTAATGTCCCATTAACACGTCCGACCAATTTCAAGAGGATAGTTGGCGATGGAAATTGCCTATTTCGATCCTTTTCTTTGATTCTTACAGGATCGGAAGAGCAGCACTTAGCTATACGAGGTGCTATCGTACAGCACATGAGAACAATTGGGGATGCGATATGGCCACATCAGATTGCTCCTCTTCTGAGACAGATTCAAAATCTTGGAGAAGTGCACCTTGTTGGCTCAGTTTATACAGATGCAGAATGGGAGCTGGGAATTGAGCAGTATATTGCAGCAACCAGGATGAATCAAAACAGGGCATGGGGATCGGAGGTTGAAGTCATGGCATTGGCACACCTTCTGGATACCCCAATATACAGTTATGATACCGTGAGTGGTTGGAATCTATATATCCCAGGTATGGTGCATGGTACATTTAATTTCAGTCATACAGATACACATCAAATGGCTATGTATGTGCACCATGCTGTTAACCACTATGATGTGGTCAATTCAGTGCAGTAATTGGTTAAATTTGGCAAAATTTAATAGTGGTCACATCAAATGCATAGCGCACAGGCTTTGTAATTGTTGTCTTTCTTGCTGTAAAGCGGGAATTGTCTTTATGGTAGTAGTTTGAGTTGACTTTATTAGGAGACACCAAAATTAGCATTCTTGGACTCATGTACTGATTTCACAATGTGTGGGCTGTAATAATGTGGAGCCCTGAGCTCTTTGTGTGCCTCTGCAAAGACGACCTCCAGGAATGCATTTTTTGCTGGGATTTCCGGTGTTTCCTGAGCTCACTAACTGGGTGGCAGGGAGTCCCAGTAATCACAAAGTGTCGTCTATGTCCACACATTTCGGTACAGTTTGCCATCCAAACAGTCCTCAAATTATTTGTCCATTTAGAACCTAGCTTGTGTGCCAGTATAAATAACTGGGTATTTTAAGCTGGAGGTCCTAAGTTATTTTTCATCAACTATATTCAACTAAACGTCATATTTTATGCTCATCAAATTTATACTCAAGTTCTTAAAAATTTCAATGTCAAGTATTGAACTCAAGTCTTATAAATTTTGAATATTTTTATAGTCAAATTCTTATACTCGAGTGCTTCAAGTTTACACCTTAAAGAAAGATTTTTAACTGCAGCAAGCTGCTTACAAGTACACCTTATTTGCTTTAACTTTTAGTATTAACTTTCTTCTTTAAATATGAAGGAGGAAATAAATGGTTTTATCATGAACATAAATTTCATATGACTAGCACAACATTTCAAGTTCTACTTTTTTAACAGTCCTGAAGCATTTTTTTGTATCACAAAATATATTATTAAACATTTTCACAAATAATAATAATTACATTCATTACAATTTTCTAAAAAGGACCCAAAGTAAATATCAGTGCATTTGAAAATGTGACTACTATGGTCCCCTCTGAAATATTTGGAGGGGGGCAATCATCTGTCGAAGATGAGTACAGATGATTGTCCATATCTATCATATGTCATATCCAAAATTACCAACTTTTAAACAATAGTAAATAACACATATGCAATACATTCTTGGAATAGTGTACAGTATCAACTGACAGATTGTCTATCTGGTTTATACAAAACTTTGAAATGGTTGGTAACTTTGTATGTGTATGTATGGTTATGGTATGCTGATGAGCTCAAAAAAGAGCGAAACAATCATTTCCCCCCCTAAAATTATCATACAGTGTACTCATTTTAAATTGCATTTTCTCTAAGTGGCATTATTTCATTTTATTTTCAGCTGGGCCAGCTCGCTCGCCATTTGCGCTATTCGAGCGCACCACTAGTATGTATATATGTATGTGGGATGGTACGTATGCCCTTTAAACGCGCGCGCGGGAAACTCTTTTCTCCAAAAAAACACGGCTTTTTAGGCTTGACCCCAGTTTATTCTGAAACTACAGCATTAAACAAGCCTTACTTTATACTTAAGTTCCAAAGTGTGAGAAAATTCCTGCGAAAATGCTTGCTTTTCAAGAAACAAAAAGATGATTCGACAGGTTACTATGGCATTGAAGACCCTTTTCCAGACTTAATTTCAAAACTTCGCCGTTTTATGGGGGATACGGAGTGCCGGTTGTTGGTTGTCAAGAGCTGTTGGTAGTCAGAATGCCGTAGTATTAATGCTAAGGAAGCTACTACTTCTCGAGGGAAGCTGAGGTAAGTACGTAATTCCATATTTGTTAGCTAAATATGCAAAATTAACTCTGGCCTTTCTTTTTAGTAGCTAAGAGCTTGTCAACTGTGACTGGTAAATTCAAATAGTCAGATTGGCTCAAATTTGGTACTACAAAAGTTACCACTGCTCAGGTAAGAAAGTAATTTTGTATTTGTGTGCTAAAATTGATTGTCTTTTGTTTTTGTAGGGAGAGCTTGTTGTCAAGAATTCACGGTAATTCAGATAGTCAAAGTAACTTCAATTTGATACTGCAGAAGTTATCAATACTCAGGAAATTGAGGGAAGTAGTGATTCTATATTTGTAGGCTAAAATTACATTGGTTTATTTTTTTATCATAGCTGAGAGCTTGTTCAAGAGTTACTGGTAATTGAAATTATCAGAATGGCAGATGTTTGCTACTACAAAAGTTAACAAATCAGGTAGGAGAGTGATTTTGTATTTGTTTGCTGAAATAAAAGGTCATAACTGCTATTATAGTGTTTGCATGAAGTAAGCTGAAAATAGTAACATTTTATGTTACCTAACTATCAGGCTCGCTCGCCATATGTGCTCAAGCACACCACTAGTTTATTTATTTATTTGTATATATGTTTGGACGTACGTATGTCATTTTGTACTTTGACCCTCGCGTTTTTGTGTTAGTTATGTGGTCGACCCCGTCCCAAATTGCACCAAACAGAATCCTCTGGTTTAGCGATCAGTACCCGTATCACCCTAGAAATTGAATTGTTTACCGTTTTGAATTCTTTTGCGGGTGCATTTCAAACTTGAAAACTTAAGGGACTTCCATTTCTATTCGAGTTAGTGGCGGTGGTAAGTCAATGCGATCTTTGTCATGGTTATAAGCCATGCGCAACAGTATTTACTTGAAAATACATTGTCCACTAGACTACTGGGAAGGTAAGTCTGTGTAGGTGCATTTCCAGTTTTGTCAAAGCATTGTGTGTTACAACCACTACTTAGCTAAAGAATATCACAAAGAAAACTAATAACGTGTATTGTTTTGTTGTTGTTTTTTCCCCTTCAATTCAAGCAGTTGCAGAGAGTTGTTACTATGGCACTGAAATCCCTTTACCGTGTATGCGAAATTAAAAAACTGGACCTTATCAGTAGCTTCAGTGTTAGAAGTCAAAATCAATAGTATAGTCTTTAGGCTCGCTCGCCATTTGTGCTCAAGCACATCACTAGTTATAAAAACTAGCAAGTACCCCGCCACATAGTGGTGCTTGACGTATTGCAAAGTAAGAATGCAGTAGCACAAGTTATCTTGCTCAGTTACCATTCTCTACCATTGGTTACGGTTACATAAGTTTCCCTCTCCTTCACTTTTTTTTCTGAGCTATCTGAGATTTTCTTATACCTCACCTCTCCTTTCTTCAGCTCTTCTTCTGAGTCATGGAGTTCCCTTTTCCTAACTCTCCTGCTTCTGATTTTTGTCCTACTTTGAGAAACTTTTGTCTTCCATGGCATCTATGCCGCCTGCTTATTAGTTACAATTAATCACTCGCCTTTTTGCCTTCTCTTCCCTTCCCTTTAACCTTGTTAACATTTTCTATATCTAGCCTGAGTATTTCATATGTCCTGCAGTTTGTGGGTGCCGCCCTCAATATAGACTGGTCCCTTGTCGTATTATTGTATTTATTGAGTACACAAAAAAACTCAAAGAATCTTAGACTTTTAATAATTTTGACCATATATAAATTAAATTTGACATGACAACAATTATTATGTTGTTGACTATCTATGTCGTATTTTTATCAACTTAGTATGGTAGAATTTGACAGTTGACAGTAGGACAATATCAGTTGGCATTGTAATGTGTTGTGATTGTAGGACAAAATCAGTTGACATTGTAATGTGTTGTGACAGTAGGACAAAATCAGTTGGCATTGTAATGTGTTGTGATTGTAGGACAAGGTCAAAGTAAACATTTATATACCAATGTGATCAGGATGTGCTCATGGCCATATTGGACATTTATTAATAGTTGTAGAATTGAAGGGAACAATTTTTTTTATAGATCATAATATTGACTTGCCTAATTATAACAAAAACAACTTTCAAGGTACTAGCACAAATTGAAAGGCATTATTATTTGGAATTTCGCTAACTTAATACATCTATTGTATACCGTTACTTAACATTTCCATAAACTTGACTTGCAAATTGTATTTGGAGAGAATTTGTAGTTGAAAAAATAACCCCATTCTATAGTAATTAGTAGGGTAGTTCCATCACCGCACCAGCCCCCCCATCCTCCCCCCACCCCCACCTTCTGTCAACATTGCACTACATCCTCAGAACTATATCAATGTTAACCTTCACTTCTCCAACAGTAGGATTCACACAAATTTTGCATACCTTCATTTGACGAAAGACATCATTTTTACATAGCTACAGGAAATTACTTCGCCATGCATGGATATTGTAGACAACTACAACAGCAATTTAACCACCATCTGACTCACAGGGACTGACAACTTGCTAACATGGTATATAGCTATCCTGTGTATACTAGATGTATTCCCAGTATATATATTCTTGACAAACTCTTGTAGCATATGGTGTATATTGTATACTGGATGTATTCCCAGTGTAGTCTTGACAAACTCTTGTAGCATATGGTGTATAGCGTATACTAGATGTATTCCCAGTGTATTCTTGACAAACTCTTGTAGCATACGGTGTATAGTGTATACTAGATGTATTCCCAGTGTATTCTTGACAAACTCTTGTAGCATACAGTGTATAATCTGTGTACACTAGATGCATTCCCAGTGCATTTTCAACAAACCTTGTAGCATTATGGTGTAGTTATAACCTGTGTATATTAGATGTATATTCCCAGTGTATTCTTGATGTTGCTACAATATTCATCGGTATCTGATGAATACTCAAAGCAGTTTGACAGAAAAGTTAACAAAAATAAGTTCTGAGTTTGATAAACCCAGGGCCAAGGTATTGATTGATGTATTGTCTTTCATGACCCCAGACTCTCTGGTTGGTTACAGTCCAGCCGTCATCAAGTCCCACTACTTCTCACATTCTTGATGTAATGTGTAGTTTCTGCAAGTTTCTGAAGGATAAAAAGAATAGGTCTCCAGTTTTGCTCCTTACAGTCAGTTCATCAGTATAATTTAGCTTTTTGATCAAGATTTAGTCAACCTGTACATGATTATTAAATTTAGACAGCATGATAAAGGCCTTACAAAACAAGCTTGTCAAAACAAGCTTCACGTTTGTATTTGAACAGCTTAGTATGGAGCATACTAGACACAGATGTGCTATATAAAATTTAGATTCATACGATGCAAGAGAAGAAGTTTTAGACATTCTTAATACAAAATTACCATGTAACCAGTACTGGTCCAATGCAAAGAATCTTTTCAAGTGCCTTCAATTCATAACTTTAGTTATGTAAAACTTATTTTAGAATAATATAGCCAGTTACTATTAAAACATTTTAAAAAGAAAATCATCGTAACAAATTTCGCTAAACACTGTATAATTTTGTTGTAGTGTAATAGCTAGCTCTATGCAATTGGTTTTCCTTTTTCTTTTTTTAATTTTGGTGTGTAATTGTTCCACATTAGCTAGTTGTAAAAAATATTTGAAGTGTGCAGCAAGAGTGTGATGAATCAATCATATTATTTGCATAGCTATGTTCTAATTACTCTTATAAATTGCTTTCATGCAGGCTGTAAACACGCATGCGCACGAGGAGAAGGTGTCAGACCTTTATATAAATGAACCATCCAGCAAAATTACTGCAGACTATCATCGAGCCATTAACCTCGAAAATATGGCAACTAAAGGTGGAAGTTACCAAGCTGGGTCTAAACCCCGCTCTTCATTTAAAATGGTGATGATAGGCCAGACAGGATCTGGTAAGACTTCTTTCTTGCAACTGCTTCTAAATTATGAGAAGCAATTCAGTAGAGACGATTTTACTTTGGATCTGGTGTCATCCTTCGTAAAAAGCGACGTCGCAAGACCCCAAAAAAAAGTTTGGGAAAGTGACACTACCGAATCGAATAAATATATAGCAAAATATGGTGACTTCACACTTGAAGTTATCGATACTCCGGGTTTTGGAGATACTAGAGGTACTGATCAACAAGTACAGAATATTGCTAATATTATTGCTATAGTAAAGAAAGAGAAATATATCAATTGCGTATGCTTGATTATTAACGGTACCCAGGTTCGTTTGACGGAAGCGATGCAAGACGTCTTAAAGAAGATTGTATCTATTTTGCCATCAAGTGTCGTACGAAATATCATTGTGATATACACGTTTACAAGAGACAGGTTCAGTTTGAAATTTGAACCTAAAATGCTACAAGAATTTCAGTTGTTTATTCCGACTAAACATCAATTCAAAATAGACAATTCGTATTCCAGATATTATGAAAGTTGCAAAAAAAAACCAGACAAAAAAGAGCTGAGAATGTTGCGAAGAGATTTCGAAGAAAGTAATGAGACTTTAGATGATATATTTGAAGTCATCAAGTCTTTCAAAAAAGTAAGGACCTTGAAGTTTGGTGAATTTCAGGAAGCTGTCAATAACATTAGAACCTGTTTTAACAAATTGAAAGTGCATTACAAAAACAAGGACCAAATTACAAAGTTAATTGACGATGTAGGTTCCTATGAGAGTCACGTAAAAGAAAAGACTTACACTGAGACAGTAACCAAAGATTCAGAGGAAAAAAATGTCGTTTGCTCTAAATGCAACCAAAACTGTCACATTCCATGTGATTGCTGGCTTACAATCTTTTCAGTTTGGTTCTGCTCCACTACTAAAGATGGAAAGTGTGTTCATTGTGACCACTCTTATAAGGATCATAGCATTGGCAGGATCTATTATGTAAAAGTTAGTAAAACTATACTCTTACATGACGAGGACCGCACTAAACGCAGGAAGATGTTCGAGGCTGTGCTGTCCAAGTACAACGATGACATAGAAAAAGATTCCCAGTTATTGGAGTCAAAAATTGCAAAATTTCAGAGTGTTGGCTCGAACTTCCTTTTTTCTAAAAATGCTACTGACCAGATTGACATCCTTATTGAAGAACTGCAAGAAACCTTGCCCACTTTCAAAGACAAGGACAAAATTCTGCAGATACTGATGGACACAAAAGAGGTCATAAAAGATCCAACAACTGCTAGAAATCGGGAAATTAAAGCTCGCTGGGCATGTGGAGTTCTTGGACTAGATCCAGACAACGTTAACAAGGCTGAAATAAACCAGTTCTTTCGACAACAAGCTCATCAAGTTCACCCTGATTCTACTGGGGATGAATTCACAGCTACAGCATTTAAGCATTTAAATTATGCAAAAGACTTTCTGAAGCGTACTTTCTTTGGTAACTCTTAAAATGTATAAACTGTTTCCTGAAATTATGTTTCCCTTTTTTATATTGTGTTTATAGTTGACATACTTGAATTGGTATTTTTTAGATTATTATGATATTTTGAATAGCAGTTTTGCATTCTCACAGCCTACAAAAGTCAGCTTCTTGAGATACACCTCAGAGGTAGCTAAAGTCCAACTCTCCAGGCTATTTTAGTAATGAACGGGAACTGTTCAGTTCCTGAGTGCAGCACTGAATAATTTGTAAAATTAAGTATGTGTTCACTTCCTGTAGCAGAAAACACTAGTCTGGCGTAGCTAGACCCTTTACCTAACCGCTAAGCGGAGAAAAGGGTCTGGGGACAATCATGCACATAGGCTGTTCTAGAGCCAAGATTTTGGGATGTGGTTAGTTAAAATATTTTGTTGGTGGTCTCCTTTGGTGGACTCTAGGCAGTCCCCCCCCCCCCCCCCCCCCTGAGACGGTGGGTATCTTACCACAAGTGTACATAACGGAGCCTGTGTGCTGGGGGTCAGCGGGTCTAGCAAACTGTGGTAGGGTCTCTTTTACTGACCCAACCTATTACTGACTAACCACAAGAACAGAAAGACCCCATACTTAATTATATACAGAGAATCGGGAAGCCCCATCTGACCCACAAGGACCGAGTATGGGAAGCCATGGGATTGAAACTTGGGAAGCCATCTGACCCACAAGGACTGAGTATGGGAAGCCATGGGATTGAAACTTGGGAAGCCATCTGACCTACAGAGAGTTAGTATGGGAAGCCCCATCTTACCCACAAGGACTGAGTATGGGAAGCCATCTGACTCACAGGGACTGACAACTTGCTAACATGGTATATAGCTATCCTGTGTATACCAGATGTATTCCCAGTGTAATCTTGACAAACTTTTGTAGCATACAGTGTATAATCTGAGTACACTAGATGTATTCCCAGTGCATTTTCAACAAACCGTTGTAGCATTATGTAGCTATAACCTGTGTGTATTAGATGTATATTCCCAGTGTATTCTTGATGTTTCTACAACATTCATCAGTATCTGATGAATACTCAAATCAGTTTGACAGAAGAGTTAACAAAAATACGTTCTAAGTTTGATAAACCCAGGGCCAAGATATTGATTGATGTTTTGTCTTTCATGACCCCAGACTCTCTGGTTGGTTACAGTCCAGCCGTCATGAAGTCCCACTACTTCTCACATTCTTGATGTAATGTGTAGTTTCTGCAAGTTTCTGAAGGATAAAAAGAATACACAATCAATTGTGAACAATAAAACTACATTGAAACATTCTCACTTAATCATGGAATCAAACCCAGGACCCCCGGCTTTAGCCACCAGTGCTCTAGCTACTGAGCTACGACAACCCATGCCTTCCAAGAACTTCATATTTTACCTTTATACTGTTGAGTAGTATAGCTTGCTACAGTCGCTTGTACTGAACAGATTACCAATTATGTGTCGTCAGAACACCCTTTTGCTGTTGACCGGAGGCACCTCCTCCTCTGGAGCGGAGCCATAATTAGTGGATTGAAAATCTCAATTTTTCACATTTTACCTTTCTCTTTAGACCCCTTTAAGTGAGAAAGTTTTAAATCTAGTTATGATGAGGGTCAGAATTTGATAATTTATTGTAACAATAAAACTCATTCAAATCCCAATATATGAAATGAAGCTGGTAAGCAATTAACATGATAAATAAATACTTCTTAATTTCTTTTCTCAGCCTTCTTTTACTTTAAACTGCAAAAGAGTCTGACAAGAGGCTGATCACAGTAACAAGCACACTACTGGTGTAAAAATAATCAAACTTTCCCTACAATTACTCCATTATATAAAGTTCTGGCCAACAAACTATTGCGACACTACGAGAGTTATGAATTATTTAGAATATATACCCACACCCATGGTGTGGGCTATAGCAATGAGCTAGTTACTAACTTTATCTACATCAATACTTACAATTTCTTATTATCAGAGGAAGTGACTGAAAAACATGAGGGAATACAGAATTGATTATACACGTGGTACAATCATTAGAGTTTGAGAGTTCAAGTTCCACTACACACTAACCTAAATTACATCCCAAATATTCCAACTTCTTTACACACAAAGGAATCAAATATGAAACTTTGTTTATTTCTAAAGACAGTATAATAGCTAAATACCCAAAAGTTCAAAAGATATTTAGAACATATGATGCATAAGGCCTCTATCAAAAAGTATTCTTGTTGATTGTTCCCTCTCTCTTCAATCAACCAAAATTTTATCTACTTTTTACACACACACACACACACACACACACACACAGTTTGTAGTAGGTGTGCATTAATTAGAAAATAGTATCATTGGGATCAGTAATTATGGTGCTTGTACTCCTAGTCTTCCCTGAAGCAAAATCAGAAGTTGGAGTTAGAAAAACATCTTGCTTGGAAGTTCTCTGTTTGTGGTAATTCACCTGCTGATGTGGAATATGAGAATGACTCTGTATTAAATTTACGAAACAATTACTTAATCTTGCAATAAGAGATTCCTATATAATTCTCCTGAGAATACTCACACCCCTTTACTTTTATTGTGGTTCTGAAGAGTTTACGGACCAATTTAAACTTACCTATCGGTATGACTTTGCTATACCAGTGAAATGAGATCACCATTAAAACAAACACATAAATTTACACCGAAATAAATGTTATTTGTTTTCCTGATATGTAATAATTTTTCATGACTAACTTTGTCTTATAATTCATTATTTCATGACTTAAGACTTATTTTTTGATTTATGCTAATCACTCTTCCACCCCTCCCAAGCTTTAGATTTTTTTGATAATAAACAATGAATTGTTTTTATATGGAGGAAAGAGCAATTCTAGTTATACAAAACTAAACTGGAAACTGTGGCATCTACTGTACATGGTCAAAACACACCTTGTTTGTTGAAGCCTGGAGTTCAATTTCTTGAGTAAGTTTTCATCTCAAGGCATTACAGTTTATTTGAAGCACTATAAAAAACAACAGAACAAAAAATACAAAAATAAAACAGCAACATATTATCAGCAATAAAAAAAAGGATCAAAAAATACTTACGTCTAACATCCTCCAGCATCAGTTGTAAAATCTTGGGACATAAATGACACCAACCAAGAACTATGTGCTATACCAATTCTGCAAAATAATTGAACATTAAATGGAATGCTAAACTATTGTACAACAATTTATGGCTTGTTTTGGCTTGTTGGTCTAAGCCTAACCAACTGTTATCATGCCCAAGCTAAACAGTAAAGTTAGAGCTAAAATTCCACTGACTTTTGTTAACTGCATTAGGATGAACATGTGAATGACTTTGACAAGTCTGAACTAACAACAAAGTCTAGACTGGCTAATATATCATTATAAAGTGATACATCGCGTGATTAAGTGAATGCTTATAACGAGATTGTAGAAGAACGTTATCTTTGAAAACGGATTTGTGCCAAATAACACCGCTATTATGAAGTCATTTTGAGACTTTAAGAAAATTATATAAAAAACACTCTACAAACTAAGTGAAGTGGAAGCAAAGAATATTTTTATTAGTTTATGTCTGTACTCTGACTCAAGACTACGAAAACTGAATTAATACCTCACATGCTACTACTCATCCCAAATAAAAGTCTAATCCTTTTAGTGCTGTTGTGAAGTACAATCACACACAAAAAAAAAACATAACTACAAGTTACCATCAGAATTATAATCAAATAATGATCAAAATAATAGGCAGGTCAAAAAGTCCAGTCAAAGCTATGTGCCACAATCAATATATTGGTATATTAGAGACCTACTAATAAACTAAACACTAATAATATGTGTCATTCACACCATAGTCATAATATAGCCTATAACTTATTTATAGAGCTAACTCCCAAATAACTAAATACTTTTGTTTCTTGATCGTGATATTAATGGACTCTTCTTTTCCTCCCAGGTATAGCTAATAAATTCAGTTGCACAGCGAAGAATGAAAGCTGCCGAACACTTTCACATTCGTCCTCTTTTCTTTTCTACGTTTGTCCGCATAAAGGGCCGTACTTTACTGACGTTGGCAGTTATTAGAATACCGTATATCCTCATTTAATTTTTAGTGGTTCCCTGTGCTTGCTTTAGCAGTTCCAATAGTGCTAAATTATTGTTTTTTTAGCTTTGTTAAAAAATTATTACTTTATTGCCAAGTAACGTTAATGTGTCTCTAGTAGGTCGCTCCACTTATTTTTATGTATATTGATGCATTTTTGTAAACATTTTAATAAACCAAGGACTGCCACAATTGAATGCTGAAACTACTGTCAAAGCATAAATAGGTATTCACCACATGATTACAAAAGTAGGTCTTGGTTGTAGACAATGGGGTGCTTTAGTAAGATCATGGGATTGTTCTCTTATTATGCTAGCATTATGCTCCTATTCTAAGGTTACCACTACACTAAAAAATTATGCTGACATAACTTGTAAAGCCCTACAGACAATTCCCAGTAGTTGCCTAGAATTCCCACACATCTAAGATAGAAATGATAGCAAACCAGAAGCCATATGTGGCTCTGGAAAGGTTTACCACGAAATCAGCATGTGAGTGCATTGCACCAATGCTGAATTTTAGACTTAAAAGTTTGCCCTCTAAATATTATTTACACCATCTTTACATATCAAAATGCAGGGGAAATAGCAGTAACATTGTTATGGGTGAGGCATAAATAAATGATGTAACATTTACAGTTACTACTGCTGTAAGAGGAAGAACTTGCCATGCTATAGTGGAAGAATAAATACATTATTCAAAGTCTAGGCTGTGGTTTACCTATATCCAATAGAATATTACTTTATACTCATAGGGGGAAGATCAAGTGTAATTAACATCACAATGTTTAAGTGAAAATTAAAAGATTAGTCCAAGTTAAGATATAGAAATGAAATTTGTTTGCATATTCACTATCTTGCCAACTGCAATAGGGAATTTATAATTATAACTTTCACTATGCAAGCTACTTAAGAAAGTTACAATGAATACGGTATATTCACATGATTGTGGGTATAATAAAGCTTTCAAGAAAATTAGCTGTGATATATTATATAGATTACAAAGAAGCAAATTTTGACAAGTACCATGACTGACACTATTAGACACTGGAAGACCAATATACATTGTAATTATCATAACTATGTGTATGTAATAAAAGTGTTGCGGTTCAGTAACCAGTATGAGCTGAACGAAAGAGCCAAGTTGATTATAAATAAATTTTAGGTTATGACTGTGAGTTTAATGTTTCGAAATATTTAAATCACAAAATCTAACTCAGATATCATAACTAGAAATAATAAAAGAATTTATTAAAGGATAGAAAAAGGCTACATCATCACAAATGTTAGTGCCCTCACTGCTTGAAGGTGCTTGTTTTACTAAATTGAGGAAACTATTACACTAAAGATTTACTGCATAGTTTACTCATTTAGTAAAACATACTTAGTTTTACTTGACAGGAAACCTTAAGTAAAACATTGTACCATGTTTTACTGCAGTTTTACAGGTCTGTTTTTTTACACCTTTGTTTTACTCATGGTTTACTGAAGGGTCCAAATGTTGTTAGTAAACTATTAAATGCATTTAACTAATTCTTTAGTTAACTTCTTGCATTATATTATTAAGCAAAATTAGAAAGCTAGGAAGTGTTAAGGATAACTTGGCTGATGATTAATTGAAGAAGAATCCCTCATAAGCGCCAGCATATCCAGTGTGTATACCACTGCACAGTTTTATAACTGGTGTAGTTTTTTGCTTGATCACTCAGGTCCCAGGTCCTTCCAGAGAAAGACACAATTAGATAGTGACCCCACCTTGAGTTTATAATGTCCCCCCAACGGCATTGATGAAAATGTAGCTACGTTAAATGTTTGTTAGGCTATGTACTGTTGCGTAGACATCGGCGGCTCTGTGCATCGTGAACTACCTCCCTCAGGCCCTAAGTACTTCGCTGCGCTAGACGCTGGACCGTTAAAATAACGCTGTTTCCTCCCCAGCAGCCTCGCAAAGATACTGCATTATCTCATGGAAAACCCTTTTCCAGTTACGTGTAGGTAAGTATCGCCAGGTTAAATAAGTTAAAAACGCTTTACCATTAAAACTCTCGACTGGAAGTGGTCGTCTAAATTATTGTTGCGCGCTAGTCTACTGATTCGTAATACGGTACGCTACTGTGTCTTGGTGAACTTGAAGGAAGCTTTCGCTATCTACCCTGGCTTATGCTTCTGGGTAAGTAGTTTTCTAGCAGTCTGTGGGTTTCTAAGTATTTTAGCTGCACAGGGTCACCCAGGTCATTTTTTTTTCCTGGTGAAGTTGTGTTTCCTGAACAATTTTTTCTAAGTTATGATAGTGATATTTTGTGGTAGTTTTAGTATGACAAGGGCTCGTCAGTTTGTTTCATAGTACTCTTGAAAATGTTCATTTCTTTGTGAGAAAGTGTGGGTGCATGTTGGAATGGTTTCTAGTTACTGAATTATTCTAAAACATGCTCCACCAAAATTATCCTCACTCATAGCTTTTTCCCATGGCCACCCTAACATCCTTTAGTGTGCACCTGGACAATGAAGGGGAGATAATCATTGCATGCAACTCAACATATTATATTTTCTACTTTGTTTTAGGCCCATGGTTTCATGTAGTCTCGCTGGCCAGACCCTTTACCTAATCGCTCCGCTCGGAAGGGTCTGGTTACCCTAACGTATCTGTTTGGTATCTTTCCCCAGGATTCCGGGGGAATGTATAAAATGTGTATGTCTTACGTCAAATTTAAATGTGCGTATCTATAAAATGTGCGTACAAATATTTTTAGCTAGTCCCACCAGTGTGCAGTGATGGGAAGAAAAAATGCCATTTTTCACATGCAGTTCATAGAATAAGACTAGGACAAGTCATAGGAGCCATGACAACCACTAAGGCCATAAGCAACTTGGCATGATACAGTATAGTATTGATGACCATTACCAAATGTAAGTCTTATGACCTCATAGAGGTAGTTGCAGGTCTTATAAGTCACGATGTGTGGGACTGGTAGACAGTTAATTTGCTTAAAAAAATTCAACAGACAATGTTGGTTGGTGGTTGTTGTTGTTGTTGTTGTTTTTTGTTTGTTTGTTTGTTTGTTAACCCTAAGAGTGCACGCGCAAGAGGGTAGTAGTAGTGGCCCTGTCAGTCTGTCTGTCATGCTCTGATTTTGGAGATTACTGACTATTAACCGTTGATTTAGGTATAAACTTATTCAGAAAGAAGATTTAGGACCTTTTATTGTGCTACTTTTTTTTTTATTTGGGGCTCTAATTGTTGATGAAACGTGAAGCTTTCAGCTCCCTAGCGTCACATCATAATCACTTGAGCAAATAATTTCTTGCAGCCCGCAGTGTAGTTTGCTTTATGCTCAGGGAAGTTAACCAACGTATTTGAATGAAGTGAAGTTCACGTTGAAAAACTATAACAGTAAGTGTTTCTGGCTAGTTTAGCTTCTCTTATGAAGACAGCATTTCCATGTACTGTTTTCATTGCTTGAGCTGCTACATTGATGCCTCATTAAATAGCTAACAGATTGCTTTGTTCTTTTTTAAGGAGATTATATTATTATAGTAGCTAGGTAATGTTTAATAGCACTGAGGGTTCGCACCTTTGGTGCTTCATTTGTTTTGTTTTTGTTTTGTTTCTTATTCTTATTTAAAGCTTATCTGTATTATATAATTTATAGCCAGTACACAATGTTTTTTGTATGGTAGTCAAGGTGGTGTAGTTTCACTGACCATACACACCCATCCTTCTGCTGTAGCTCAAGTACGCAAGCACACAATCATAAACACCCACTCATATACACAGTCCTAGGGGAAAAGGCTTGTGATGTGCTTCACTAAAAAAAAATAGACATATAAGGTGAAAGGGTAAAAATTCAAGTTTATAAAAATCATCATGCACAATTTGTTTAAACAATTTACACGGCCGACTTAATTAAATTAGCGTACGAGACCACTCACAGCAATTTTTGGGACTTAAAAAAAAAAACAAGCTTTTCCAAGGAATTATTGCGCTGTATAAATTCTAACTCTATATAAGACTTGCTTACTAACAAAAGAAACAGGAAGGAACCTAAGAAGCTTAACACATAAAGCAGCAAATGTATATTTATTGTTTGTTCTTAGCTAGTCAGCACATATAACACACAACACTCTCACATGCACGCGTTCACTGGATATATACCAACACAAAATTTACAGTGTAGTCTCTTGGTGGCTTGGGCAATGAATTTTCAAGTATGAACAGTGATGACAAACAGCGCGTTGTTAACCAAGGTAACGAATGAACACAACAAATGTGAGTCAAAGTACAAAAGTTACATACATACGTCCAATCATATATGATATATACAATAATATATCCCTGTTTTTTTGTGTTGTCCCTGATAGTGTCTCGCTCGCTGCCAATTATTGCATATATAATTACCACGGTTGAGCTTTGTATGTGTGTGCGTGTTTGCATGACTTTTAACTTCATTCTCATATTCTACCACTGCTCTGCATTTTATCACGTGATGCCAGGAATGATTCTCTCTAAGACTGTTGCTAGCTGTACTAACTTCAGGGATGATGTTTCAGCCTTCATGGCTTGAAGCCGTAGTACTAGTGGCTAGACCCATCGGTTTTCTTCCTAACCACAGTTATATGGTATTGTTCTATCTTGTGTAAAACCAGGGGGTTTTTTTTTCAGGGAGCGGAGGGGTGGGGGCTTGTACATCTTCTTAAATCTAGTTTGCCGCCCTTCCCCCACCCCTTAGGGATTAAAGACATCCTAAAATTAATTGTACTCAATATTTACAAGAAGAAAAAAAAAGAATACATTGAGATATGATTTTTTTTCTTCCAAATGTCAATTAGTCATCATTAGATAACTGTGGCTAACCTAAATCTTAGTCTAATTTAATCAGCGTCATTTGTAATAAACTTCTTTCCGTATGAGCAGCGTAAGGCATACTGTGGCAAGTGCATTGGGGATGCTTAGCCTGTATTATCTATTGTGCTGCTCAATTATGACACTGAGCAGTAATATCTTTTAAGGAAATGATTTCTTTGTGATTTCATCAATTGGTAAACTTTTGTGGCTTTTTTGTTGTCCAGGGGCATGGAAGATTATTTGGAATAGGGAGGCTCCACTGTACTTGAGTTAGACAGGGAAGTACTTTGCTTCCCTTTGCTCCCCTCCCCCCATCATCCACATATGCACACACACACACACACACACACACACACACTCACAACACACACACACACATATCCCAGATATTAGTTTGACTTTCGTGGAGACATTTGCCCCAATTTTTCATAAAGTTTTGTGGTAGTTAATATAAATATAATATAATATGGAAGGTGTAAATTTTAACAACTTCTACTGTACTAAACTAGCCTGTTTAATGTCTACATGTGTTGGAATTACAAGCACGCAACACAAATCCGAGAATCTTGAATTATGTTGAGCTAGTTTTACTTGAGACATACACTTTCAATGTAGGAGTGTGAAGTGGCAGGTGTAATAGTGCAGTGACTACTCCACTGGTGTACACGTGATGACTCCTGGACTTCAAAACTAGAGGTGAGGAACTCTAGAATGACTTCTTAACTCCAATAACAAGAAAGAGGCCTTTTGAAATTATTTTTTTATTTACTATATTTATTACTCATTCTAATTGACTTGTGGATATTTCCATTTAATGCACACTTAGACAACCTGAAATATATAGGGAGCGACTTAGAGTCTGAACTTTTAGAACTTTTGTCACTTCATTTACTAACAGAATAATCCTTTGAAACCATTTGTATGTGTGGCGGGACACACACACACACACACACACACACATTATATTGATTCAACTCTTCATTGGTAAAGTATTGAATTCAAATGAAAGGTGAAGAGTTCCCGGATCATTTGGTCAATGACCTGATGATAGCCATGCACAATCACCTGGTCTCACACGCGCACACACATAGCTACAGTAATGAAATAAATGAAAGTGAAAGAAGAAAAGTAATGGTACACATGATAGTTAGTCATTTGTTACACAGGGGCTGGAGTCAAGTATTTCCATGGTCCTGTGATTTCCAGATAATGTAAGATTCATTAACCCTTTCACCGCCAAGTTTATGACGACCAGTTTGGCAACATGAAAATGTAACTAGAGATGTGCTTGAGCACAAATAGCGAGCGAGCCTAATACTACACTGGAGTGTTAGACGTTTGGTTTTAACTTCTAATATTCAAGCTACTAAAAAAGTGTTAGACGTTTGGTTTTAACTTCTAATATTCAAGCTACTAAAAAAAGTGGAGTTTTTAAATTATGTATTATACGGTAAAGGCATTCAATGCCATAGTAACCACTCCCTGAAACTATTTGAATTGAAACAAAAAGCCAAGTCACGTTCTTTAAACTTTTCTTTGGAATATTCTTAGTAATTGTTGTAACGCACAATACTTTCACATAACTGAACATACGTACGCAAGACTTACCTTCGTGGTAAGTCTAGTTGACAATGAAAATTCAAGTAAATACAGTTGCTTAGGGCTTATAACTACACCGCAACTAACTCGATAGAAATGGAACTCCAGTAAGTTTTTGAGTTTAAACTGCACCCACAAAAAAATTCAAAGTGTCAGTAAACAATTCAATTTCTAGGGTGATACGGGTAATGGTTAAACCGGAGGATACTGTTTAGTGATGTTTGGAACGGGGTCGAACGCTGAGTCAACTCGAAATTACGAGAGGGTCAAAGTACAAAATGACATACTTACGTCCAAACATATAAACAAACAAACATTCCCGGTTTTCAATTGTGTTACCCCTGAGAGTGTCTCGCTCGCTCACTAATAATTTTTTTTTTTTTTTTTTTTTTTTTTTTCCTGCAAGCAACTGGGTATTTTCAGGCACTTTTGATGACCATTACCAATTCTGGAATAGCATGGCACCACTAGAAGTAGTGTGGCTGTCCATGTCTTACGAGTCACTATAAGTCTTAAACGAAGAGGTCGCATATTAAGGCGGTGTACCGCTATAAGTGAAAAATGGCTGACACGCCCCCTTGTTTTAAAATATTGGTGTGGCCATTGCCGTACCTGTTCCGACACCCCTGTGATATGTGACTCGAGTAACTCGCCGTCATTTGGCTAATATTACAGTCCTGTAATCATTATGAGTGCATACATATTACACCCTCAGTATACTTGTCTCTGCCCACTTTTATCTTGTAATACCACGCAATGTATCCATGTGTGTCCGTGCGATGCGTACTATATAACCAATTGAACATGTCAATCTCTACTGGCATTCACGACCTGTTGGCACTCATTCTTATAGTAGTATTACGATTTAGTACAATACATTCTAGTAAAGATGTATTTGCAATAGATTTTAAGTAATTATACACTACTGGCTATTCAATTCCATTTAGTGCACACTATGTGCACTTGAAGTTATATAGAGTGAACCTTATAGTTTAAAAATTTGGACTTTTATCACTAATTTCTTTCCACATTCAGAATATTTTTTGAAATCTTGTGTACATATACACGCACACACACATCTGCACATACATGTGTGATGAGTATACTGCCAACGTGTATACCCATTTTGTGCTGTAATGGGCTTCCTGTATCACCTACAGTAGGTGAATAATGATTTGGTGTAAGAAGATAGGAGTGGTTTGAACATGTAGGTGATGAAGTGTGTGTGCATGTGTTTGATAGTGTTCATGTGGTGCACAAAAGTATCATTTCCTCCATTGTACAACTTATATTTATTGGATTAGCCACACCCATACGTAAGTACATATAATCAATCAGATCTGGTTATAATCATGCATTTTGCGGGTGTGTTTTTCTGGCATATCAGTTAGCAGTTTTTACCTCCTTTGCCATTGCTTCAAAGTTTAATGTTAACAACTATGGTTCAATCCTTGGCAAGGACACTTTTTTTTTCCTCCATTTCTTATTTTTTATTATTATTATTATTTTTTTTTTTGTTGTTGTTGTTTTTTTTAACTGGGCATTCTTCTTTTCTTTTGTCCCTTTTTCTTTGCACTCTGGCTTCTAGTTTTAGTTTATGATTTTAGCCCAACAGTACACTTCAGCATTAACTCTCAGTGACCTACTGCACTCACAACAAGCTAAGGCCACGAACAAGACAATATACTTTTTCACAGAACTATTGACACAATAAATGAGAACTATTGACACAATAAATAAATAATGATGATCAATTCTTTAAATATGATTGATCAATAATATGAATTAATTTTACTCATTTTGAAGCTTATAAAGCAATTCCAATATGTACTACATGTGCACAGTCTGTAAAGCAATGAAAATATAGTAACATTTGTCATACCAGATTTTTAAATATCACACCAAGATTAAATTGTTTTGACGTTTGTCTGAGCATTGACGTATAGTTATCATCCACACTGCATACATACATACATACATTCACATATACTTATTAATAATTATCCGCACACTAGCGCAGCAGAGTAAAATGATAGCATTCTTTTAATTGTCCATAATATATTTTATTCCATGCTCGATATCTTCACAATAATATTTTCAAATTTATGACCCATGGCATATTTCACAATATCACACGCTGAATTGCACAAGCTCATTACCTTCAAATACACTGTTAGTACTGTAGCAATCACCAATCTTACTAGTTCCCCAGCTATCTTTCTCTACAAGAACTATCTATCCAGGTCAAAGCAGCCAATAAACATTGGCTAACAGTGTGGAAGAGCCCCTTTTGAACTAACACTACCAACTTTACAAGCTTAGTTTGCAGTGAAGATATATATTTATCTAGCATAGAGTATACACAGGTGTAGCAAGATAATTCATTCTGCAAGTTTTATTTTCGCTCATCTTTGGCTCATGAAAATAAGTCAGCCTGCTCATGAAATGTCTCACCACATCATGCTTGCTCATGTAACAGTTATTATATGTGTGTGTATTGTATGTCCGTAAGTTTGTGGCAGCACTATTACAGTTAGGATTTTGTGTCTGTTGTTACTGCCTGGGCCAAATAGCTGAGAGTTAGGCAGCAGTAATTTTGGAATCAGCATGCAGAGAGTCTCAGCACTCAATTAAGACTGCTATTGCCGATTATAGTGACACGTACTCAATCATTGGCAACTCTTCACCACAGCTATTCCACCTCATGCAGAGATCCTTTTAAGCACATTGCATGGGCATATAATATGTGTGTGTGTTTTCTGTGAAATATTATTTCTATTGTTTTTCAACTAAGGCAAGACTATGGTTGTGGTAAAGGTAACGAACACAGTTGTAGTCATGAAATGAGTATATTACACCTTAACTGGCATATTATTTTCTAGGTGGCAGTTAATTGCATTTGCTGAGTTATTGTGTATCAACTGTAGCAGACTTAGGAAAAAAAAGAAAGAAAAAAGCTGTAGCACTCACATCCGGTTGTTAAATAACCAAAACCTCGCTTGGTTTCAATCAAACTGTCAATCTCATGCCATCACCAAGGTAGGTGGTCTCAATGATCAAAGGTCATCTTTATTCTATATATTAATAGATGGATATTTTTAGTGTAACAGGTGTTCTAGTACATATCTGAGTATTTATAATTGTGATGTCAAAAATTTATAATCCACTAAGAGTATATATACATATTTTTTATTGTGTGTGTGTGTGTGTGTGTGTGTGTCAAGATGATGGAGGGACAGGACGCGATTTGAATAGAGAGAGTAGATGTGGTACATGACCCCACAGGACAGGAGTAGCTGGAGGGGAAAGTGAACAGCAGGGCTGGAGAACGAGGCAAAGAGAGGGCTGGAGAAGGAAGAGCAGAAGAGGAAGACTGCTGCTCAACTACATATATAGATGTACATGTGCCCATAAAAAGCCACTCTGGCTAACGGATCTTCCAGACCAAGGATGAATTGCCCCCTCTCAAGATGACTGGAAAAGACACCATGAACATTCCAGCTTAACTTGTTAATTTACACCTGTTGTCATGCATTCTATCATATCCCACTTCATTTGTACACTTCTTTTTGAACTCGCAATCATCAATTTAGTTTCATGTCATTAACCCTTTCGTTCCGGATCCCGCTTTAAAGCGGGTTAAGACCGATTGACTTCTCCGAATTTTTAAAAATAGTTACTTTATAGCTAGAACCTTCAGATTGCATACACAGGTGCCCAATGCATTGGAGAAGCATCTAAAATAGCTTCCAGCCAGGACTGCTTCGACAGTACCTCACAGCAGTTGCGTTTATTTCTTCCTCGGCAAAAAAAAAAACATCGGTTCTCCGTCGAATTTTAAAAAAAGTTACCGTCTTCACAGCAGCTTCATTTATGGATCCAGTCATCTCCAGAGCTTTGTAGAAGCAGCAAAAAAATTGCTTGAGCTCAGTAGCCTTCCATAACACATTGAAATAACCGCTTCTTTGCCGACCAAGACTTTGCGGTTTGACTTACTGTCTTCTCCATTTTTTATAAAATCGCCAGTTCAACTGGGGGCCTCCCTATTACGTACAGTATTAGGTAATGCTTATTACATCATAGGAAAAAAGTGAGCGTGTCGTGTGACCCCGATAACTATGCAAAAAAAATTTTTTTTCAAAGTCATTTTTTGGAAGATGGCGTCTAGAAGTTACAATGCGGTGCAAGTTTTAGACTTGCTTGATGCTGACTCTAGCGACTCAGGATCAAGCGGAGAGAAGGGAGACGACATCTAGGGCTATAGGAGGCCCTGTATCAGGGTTGGTGGACCAGACCCCGTCAACTCTGATACTGAAAATGGGAGTCAAGAAGATGATCGAGGTAAGCTTGTCTTTCTCTTGTCTTTCTCTTGAAAAATAGCAAGCTTCTGTTGTGGAAAGGACTCATTTATAGCTATATTGAGATAGAGTAAGCTGTTTAGCTATAATATATATATTATTGAGTTTTGAGATTTGAAAGTGGCTTGTGGTTTTTTGAACAAATTCAAATTTTCAAAAAAATTAAAAAAAGTTTTTACCACATATACTACTAGGACCAGATGTGAATGCAGTCACCGACCCAGATTACGCAGATGAGGGGACAGGAGCAGAGTCTTCCAGTGATGAAGGAGAGGATACCGGACCTGAGTCTTCCAATGATGAAACACGAATAGGCAGCAGGTTCCAGTGATGAAGAAGAGGAAGTGGCTCCTCCTGCTCCGAGTTCTGGACGTCCTCGCGGTCGGAGAAGGCGGGAATTGAAGAACAAGAGTCGGGTGGATTAGGTAGGGGGAGAGTGGAAGAAAGATGACAACACACCCATTGATATTCCATAATCTTTTGTGTAAAGGACCACAGACTTTGATATTTGTGGCTGCTCCCCCCCCCCCTCCCCATCCCTGAACATCCCAAAAGTTGTAATATGTATTGTTATTGTCGTTGTCGTTGTCTGTGTTTTTGTGGTGTTGTAGTGGAGCTTCACACTCGATGTATATGTGTGTGCGTGGAGTTGAAATGTTATTCTGGCGCTTCCAGATCTAACCGGGGAGGGAACGAACTCGGGGGGGGGGGTGGGGTCTTTTCCAATCGGGGCTACTATGCCCATGTAAGTTGAATTTCATGTATGTGTGTGTGTGTACACCAGTCAATTTATATTATACATTTATTTTTATGATCTGTATTCACCTGTATCTTTTTTTTTCTAGTGTGTGTGTATGTGTGTGTGTGTATTTGAGAGGGAGCATCCGTGGACAAACAGTATGTGGCGCTTCCGTATACAACCTGGGAGAGAACTCTGGATCTTTTTGGATCGTGACTACTATGCCCATGTAAGTTGAATTTCATGTGTGTGTGTGTGTGTGTACACCAGTCAATTTATGTATAATAAATTATACATTTATTTTTATGATCTGTATTCACCTGTAGCTTCTTTTTTCTTGTGTGTGTGTGTGTATGTGTGTGCGTGCATTTGTGGAAAGAGAGAGAGAGCAACCATGAACAAACAGTATGTGGCACTTCCGGATCCAACCTGAGAGAACGAACTCGGTGGTTTTTTCGGTCTGTGTCATCCATGCCGGGTAAGTTGAATTTCATTTCAACTTACTGATATTTGGGTGTCCAGCTAGGGGCTGGGGGGGGGGGGGGGGGGGGGGGGGGGGGGGGGGGGGGGGGGGGGGGTTATGGTACAAGAATGTCAGTGAAAAGTAATGACGGGGGAGGGGGGGGTTATGGTACAAGAATGTCAGTGAAACGTAATGACGGGGGAGGGGGGGGTTATGGTACAAGAATGTCAGTGAAAAGTAATGACGGGGGAGGGGGGAGCTCAATTCAGCGAGGCCAGCTGTTATGTTACAAATGTCATTGTTGTCTTGTGTTTTTTTTGTATTGTATGGAGGTTTCGGATCCTGTGGGAGGGATCGTTCAGTCTGTGACACCATCCATGCCGGGTAAGTTGAATTCCACGTGTGTGCTTGTACTGCTTTTCATTTTCAAAGTACACTTTCTCAATACATGTTTCTCTCATGTACAGTGTAGAGTATACATACCAGGGTTCATACAGTGGGAGGCATGGCTGGGTTCCCCCCTAGAATTTTGGGAGTTGAATAGAAATGAACATTTAGGAAGCATTTATTTTTAGTCTGATATTGTATCCCATTATTTTCCTATCATAACTGAGCCATTTAGTGCATAGGACCGAACACTGATCATCAGTGTGAAGTATAGACTCGTATGCAAAGATGTGCATCAAAGTAGTGTAGATTCCAAAAAATGGGTGTGGCGAAGTACACTCGGAGCCCCACCCCAAACAAAAATCCTGTATAAAACCGCATACAACACATCATAAAGTTGCAATTATATAGGATCATGAATAATTTGTTGTTTGTATTACAAATATCTTTGTTGTTTGTGTTTTGTGTATATGAAATTGTTTTGTAGTGGAGCTCGACGTCCGATGGCATACGTTCCTTGTGGAAACTCATAGATGTCTCCTACATGATCACAATCAGCACCACACACAACAAACAACATATTTTATTGTTGAACTAATATAATATTGGTATATAATGCATCAAACAATATTATTTCTATTTTATTTTATTTTTTTATTGATGGGAAAAGTGGATTTTTGGGGGGGAAAAAAATTTTTTTTTTGAAGTATTAGTAGATGGCTTAAATATTATTCAATTTTCTCAATCAAAAAATGAGGGGAATCCCAAACTCTTGGTCTATTTAGTGATATATGGTTGCTATGGGGTTTTCCCAGCCAGCATCGAGTTAAAAAAATAAAACGGCAATGCTCTATTCCGCGGTAGAAAATTAGATTTTTCCGTGCGCGTCAAAACAATTCAGGAACGAGAGGGTTAATTTGTTTTCTAATATACTTAGACTTTGATACACTATGGCGGTTGCTATAACTTTATCAAATGTAAAGAAGAGCACCGAAGTGCAGCCCCAGCGAAATTCTAGTAATAACAACATACCCTACGCTGCGACCAGTGAAGAAACCATATATTTCAAATAGTTTAACTCCCAGATTCCTCCACGTTATAGGAAACACTAACTCAACTCATTTAAAATTCAGTTGTAACATACATGCAGGTGAGAGATTTATTAAGTTATAATACTGATCTCTTGAATGAGATGTATGAATAATATACTGTTGTATACTGCCTTATAATGGCTAAGAATTTCATAACCGGGCATGTGATTCAAGAAAAAATAAAAATGACCTGACTGAAAAACACCTAATACACATAAATGTATCCATTATTAATAACATAGTATAGACAAAGACCAACCTACTTTCTTTAGGAGTCATGCTCAGGCATGTAGCCTTTAGTGTGGTGTAACTGTGGATAACACAATTTGCATCATAGCATAGTATAGTTTGGAGAAGTGACATGGTGTTCAAGGTGACTTCCATATTAATCTTACTATCATTTTTTGAAAGTAACATCTTAGGCAATGCAATTAAAAGTACTGCTTGTTATGTGAGTAGCAGATGTTTTAGTTGAATTAACGATCACTGGAGGCATGCAGAATACTCAACTCAGAAGTCTGGTCAGTAGAGCTATAAAACTTTCACTATATCAATCACTAAAAACTATATCAAACAAACTTTTAACTTTATTTAAGAAGCTAACATTAGTAACAATTATCAATTATTAATAAATAATAATAAAATAATAATAATAATAACCATTTTTAAATTATTAAAAATCCAAGGATGGATAGGCACAACCCAAAACGGCTGTGGCATTCCCAGCTGAACTGCCACTGAGAGTTTCTGAAGGAAGTAGCTAGTACCACATAGTTCACCAGTTGCCAGAGACACATCTGCCTAGTGTCTGGACAGGTGGCATCATCCTATACAAAAGGTCTTCCAGCATTCCATGGCACTAAAACCATGCAATTCGGTCATTTACCATTGGATCTGGAAAAGCCAGGAGGTTTCAATCTGGAGGGTCTTTAGCAGCGGACTGAGCAGGTGGATGATATCATTTAAAACAGTTTACTTAGAATGTCTGCCTACACTGAACTTGCAGCTCAGCCCATGAGTCCGAAGAGGAGACATTTGCATGAATATTTATAAGAGATAATGAACTGAATTGAAGGGTTTATCAGAACACTTTAAAGATGCTTTATCTTGAGAGAGGGCAATATATATACATATATGTCTGCAGTCTCACAGTTTCTCTCTCCCCCCCCCAAAAAAAAGCTAACGAGCTTAATACTGTCCCACTTACGAAACATCAGCGAACTTTCCGATTGTTTTTTAAGTAACTGTAACTATAGCAACAGTCCACGCCTTCTGAGATTGGCCATGCTACCGCGTGCGCTCTGGATGGAGTTTTGATGCTAGGAGTGTCTGGTGAATATGAAAGAGACTGCGATAGCAACGCTAGAAGAAGGTTAGGGGTTTCGTGGGGAGTTTGAAACTGGGTACAAACTAGCTCTTGTGAGACTAGTGACTGTACAGCATTAGTGTTACTTTGGCTCTTGCTAATAATAGTAAAATTTGGTACCCTGAGCTTTCTTTATTATTTGGATAGGTGATGTAGCTAAGAGAATTAGTAGTGTTTAGTTTTCTAGTTGCCTTACGTTTAATTATGTGTATAGTGTGTATGGTCTCATTTTATAGGACCACACACACAACATGAAATGTTTCTTAAAAATAGTAATTTAGATTGACACTAAGTGAAACCTATCTAGTCTATCCCACTCAAGTGATATTGAAGTGTAGTGTAGTAGAGCTTAAGGATGCTAAAGTAAACTTATTTCTAGTTTAAATGATCAGGTAAAAAAATTAAGATCACAGAAATATCTGATGATTTACTCCATATAGCGACTGAATTATTGACTAGCCAGTTAAACATTAGTAATAAGAATAACTATTTTTATTTAGTTTTGCCAAATACCAAGATGGTCTTATTCTACCATGTATCTGCTATAAGTATTAAGAAAAGAAGAAAAATGAAGGAAAAAACCACTTGCAAGCTGCTGTAAGTATGGAAGCCTGTATTGTAGTGTAGACTTCCAAGCGATTTTTATTTTATTTTGTGATTGCGTATTACATAACTTGAAATATTCTTTAGGAATAGTGTTTACAATTTTTGATATAGATCACTTTTATTCTTCACAAGTTGTAGCCACTCACCTTCCTTTAGATGAATCCAAAGCCTCTTAAATGCACCTGTAGCATGTCTTCATTTGTGCAATGTATAGCTGGCCTGATGGTGTACTAAATTATAGTGTGAATTGAAACCACATTTCTTGTTTCTCATCAACTATATTGGAAATTGCGATAATGTAGTTGACCTATAGGAAAAATATTGAAATGGTATATAACAAGTATGAGGTAGTAGGGGTGTGGTTAAAGCAGTGGGCTTGACCTGCATAATAAATTTTGAAGTGGCTGTATCACCCAGGAAGGTGCAGATGAGAAACAAGGTATTTTGTTTGTTTGGCCTAAAATAAACTAAGACTTCATTCCATAATGAGGAAGAGGTCTGTTGGCAAGTAATGTTTTATTATTATTTGTTTGGTACACTAATGTTTTTACACCTTCAATTAGTTGCAGTGTGTGCATGCATTGTGTTACAGACAGAGTTCAGTCTCTGAGCTGTATATGATGTATGTGGTTGTATGTGGTTAGATGTGGTGGCTTGTACCTGGACTGAGCAGCTGTAATTTATTTTGTGAAGTTGACACTGTAACTACACTTTCTCCACTACATACACAATTCAATTCATTGAAGTGAGATGTGTCAGGAGGTGTACCCAGGTATGTATGTGATTTATTTGAGGCTATTTTTTACGCACAAGTATGATCAATGATCATGACCCACAAAGGTTTAAATTTCAGTCTGCTATCAAAATGCATTTAATTACAATAAATTATGGTCTAAGGACATAGAGCTGTGTGTGTAATGTATATAATAGAGTATGTGGGTTGTGTTGGTCTGCAAATGATGGTGATTAACCCTCAGCGCTCATGCGTGAGAGGGTTATAGTAGTCATCCTGTCTGTCCCAGCTGTACTACCATATGCTATTGGACAGATGGACCAGATTTTGGGAAATAGAATTTATCATTATTTCTGAGGAGGTAGCATAGGGTAAGTGTGTGCACACACTCAGGCTAGAGACTACTTGTGAGCCCTATAAGTAAGACGTAAGCCTCAATTGGGAAGGTATGTGGTCCCTTTGTTTTAGTTTCGTGTAGTTATGTTTGAGGTGATTGGAAGATTTTATGATCATGACCAGTGCATAACTGATTACGTGACATCTGTGTGACCTTTGAGTGGCTATTATGTAGGGTGAGAGGAATAACAGGAGACACATTGTGTTTATATGGCCTTAAAACGAAAAAACAAAAAAAAAACAACAGGTTGCTGGTTTTATTATAAGTCATTATAGATATGGTACAGGTGAAGGCTTGACTTGGTTATTACATATGGCATCATATGCATCAGTTGCATGGTATTAGACTGTTCAGGATTGACTGTTGTCACATGGTAAAGGCACATGTATCAGTTCAGTGGTGTTGTGAGTGTTCTATTGAAAATCTTGTGTTAGACTTCCTAAGCCTTTTGCAGAGATTTGAGGCAGTGGTTTATGCTCCATTCATCTGTAATGTCCACCAGTGTTGATTTACTAATTTCTTGTCTGCTCACAAGCCTCAAGCATATGTGATGATAACCATTAGACGTACCTGAGGTTCTGGTTGGCTTTGTGTTCCTGCATTTAGCTACTCCTTATGAAGATAACATTTACATCTACCAGTTTCATTGCTGGAGCAGTATTGATACTTGACTAGGAATAGCCAAATAAATTATTATTCTTGTTGCCTGAGAAATGATTTTGTAGAAGCTAGCTAGTGCATAGTAGTGCTGAGGGTTCATGAGTAGGTGCTTCAGTTATATAATAGCTAGGTTGGTTTTTTTTTGATTTTTTTTGTTTTTGTTTTTGTTTTTTTAAAATTTATTTTGTTTTTTTGCTAAGCTCACCAATAGTTATCGAATATTTACTATTTGTGATGTAGGAGTCTAATTCAGTATGGATAATAAGCAACGAATTTCACGTCTCATTTTCTGTTGTCATGAGCTCCTCCTACTGGGTAAGAAGCTACTTACTGGCTTTATGGATGTGTATTTGTTGGCCAGATCTCTACATGAGTCATCAGTATATTTATCAAATTCTATAGAGTATTTTATCTAATGACCAGTTTAGTTTAAGCTGCAAGATTTAACTTAATCTTGCTATCACAGGGCTTTAACTAAATATTTTAAGTGCAAGGACAACATGTCCTTTCAAATGTATTTTGAACTGACAAACTAGAAATTTGACCAGACAAAGTTATCAGAAAAAAATTCATTCAAAATTGTTTAATAAAGCAATGCAAAGAAATACAATATTTAGTCAGTGTACTGTCGTAGTCAGTAATACTGAAGTCAGCAGCTGCTTGACCTCATTCACCCACCAGCCAGCCACCACCGGGGTAGTGGTAAAATGCAGCTGGTAATGGTTATTATTAGGACCTTATGTAAGACCTAATACAGGGTGGCCAGACAAGTGCTATTTTTGGCCAGAATGTGTCAGATGTCCAGATGTCCGGCAGCTATTTTGAGCACTGCGACAGTGTCAATGTCATTCACCTGCTAATTGTCATATCATAGTCCTGGTGATTATCCTTTACCTGCTAATTTTATTATTATGGATTCAAGTGACCTGTTAAACTTAGAGGTCGTTTTTATAATTCAATGCTATTCTTCGTACGGGAAATCTGTGGCCTCATATACCACATTCTGAACTCCTTTCGGAGGTCCGGGTATAAATGGAAGAATCCCAGGCATGCCCTTTTACCTCTAGCTCCTATTCAAATTAAAATAAAGTCAAGAGAACCCTCCATTATACGTAGCTCACTATCCTTTCAAGTCGATCCACACCATGTTTACAACAAGTGCCCTAACTAAATAACAGCTATATGTAATCATTTTTGCGAGTAATACTGAAGTCCATCTATAAATGCCATGTGTATGTACCAAAGTATTTTTTGATTGAAGATGAACCCTCAGGATAGTATCTTGGAGAACTCTGACAGCACGCTGTATATCTTTTGCAGTTGAATTAGCTGCGTCAATGGCAAACAGTACTTTTTCATTTCTATTTAGATCCCGCCATTTGTTCTTGTTTTTTCCCTTGTTTTTTATTTTATTTCGTCTTCTAAGATGCTCATGACTTTGTTTCCAAGCTTTTGTGTGCGCTAAGTTGCTGTAATGCTACTAAAGGGGAGTCGGTGACAAAAACTGTCAGCGCATTTTCCACTTATCGCGAAATATGTCCCCGGCTACCCCCCTTTTATACGACACCTTCGTGTTTAAGAAACTAGTTAATAGTTGAAATATAGCTTGAGAAATTGAGATTTTAAGATATAAAGTGCGAATTACTAATTTACTGAAAATTCAATGTGTTTCGCCACAACTTGGTATAGAAATGAAATTTTGTCACTGATTGTAAGATATAATTGACTATTTAATATCTCTATGTGATGCAGAGATGACATGAGAATCATCAATGGAGGTTGCTAAGGACATGAATACTCAGAAGGCAAGCACACAATACTTGTGTTAGAGGCTACACGCATTAGTGATATGGCTGTCTGAATGGTGTATGTGTGTGCATGTGTTGTGTAACATGGTCAAGGAGCACATCCTTGTAGCAAGAGTTTGTGTTTCATTAGTATGAATTCAGTGAGTAGTCCATGGAATCCTGACAAGTGTAGTGGTTGACAGTATGAATGAGTGGTTAATGTAACATCTATTAACACTTCCATTCAAAGATGTGATGCTGAATTGGGCACTATTACCTCAGAGCAAGCAGCTAAATTACCTCATCCAGGCAGAATCCACACTACTCTCATTCATACTAATGGCACTGAATAATGAAAGGGACTTTCTGTGTTAGCTAACCTTCAGTGTGCTCTTGAGGGGTTACAGTAGTCATCTTGTCATTCGTTCATTCATTCACTCTGTCAACTTCATGCTGCTGCAAGATTTGGTTATATTCGTTACGCGGGTAAGTAAACGGAATGTCAATTATACTGGAAGTGACAGTTCAAATATGTTTTCTCAATTTCTGGTTCAATTGCTTTGCTGAATACAGCCCAGTTCAACTGCCAGTCTCTGCTTTGAAGGTTTTACCCCCCCAGTATTTTTGCACCAAGTGGAGGTGAAGTGTAGCTTACTGATAGCTTAAAAAACTCAATTTTTTTCCTTTGCGTCATAAGGTCCCTTTTTCTAGACCCACTCACTATTACAGAAGGATAAAAATAAATTCATAGCAAAAAAATTCCATGAGGTTTTGTGGTAATGTACTTACCACAACTTTCTGTGTACTCCACTGTGCTGATTTTTGCCCCAACCTTAGCTACTATCACACTTATCCGAGCCTAGCTAGCCCTGGTCGACAAGTGTAGAGTTAAATTTTAATTAAGATAAGTTATAGTCAAGATTCGCAGTAAACACTAATTAACACCAAGTGTGTAAATAAACAATTCAACGGTTCATTAAACATGAATGGTTGCTGTTGGCTACTGTTGTTTATCCTCACCGACGTCCTCCTGTCTGGACTGCTATCTTCAGCTCACCTGGGGGGCGGTCCCTGATCCAGACTTAACTTTTATTTGTCTAAATCCGATAAAAAAACATCTACTAAATTATTAACCCTCAGAATCGCATGTGCGTGAGGGTTACAGTAGTCTGTTCACTCATTCATTCTGTCTGTCTGTCAACAACACGTCTCCAAACTGGCAGCCATTGATAATATCAAACTGTACCAATCTACAAAGTCCCTTAAAATGTCAGAATTTTCAGTTTGGACTATTCTCCAGAAAAACTATTCTCTTTTGAGCCTTGCATGGTAGCTTACTATTTTTTACTGACGGTTCACACCTATGGATGTTCTAGTTTATTTGATTCTCAAATATTGGATCATCCAAATCTTAGGGAGGCAAACTGGATCTTAAAGGTGCGGTAACAACCCAGAACCTGTGGTAATCAAGTTATTCAGTAGAATACCACAAAACCTGCCCGTAAGGTTGCGTCTTCTCTTGAGATATGGGAGCCCACCTATTTCTATGAAGAGCATGCGAGCACCTTTTTCTCCTGTGAGGTAGATTAGACTAAGTACTATGATCTAAAATTTGATACAGGTTTATTTTAAATATATAATTAATAATAATTATTGATAATAAATAGCCGAAATGATAAATATAAAATATTAGAAATAAAATAATAAATTAGTGAATAACTAAAATAAATAACAAAATGTAATAATTCACATTCATTATCATATAATTATTCATCTTTAACAACAGTAACAGGAATGGAAAAAAATTACCTCAAAAACTCCTGAGAAGTTGAAGTTAACACACTGAAACTGCTTATAACTTCCACCTGCTTCACCAATTAGTCAAGCTCTCCAAAGACACCCAAGCAGATTATCCTGCAGCTGTGAGCCATGATATATCTATTCTAAACTAGTGACTCCAGGCTTCATTAATACACCACCGCTTCTTCATCGTCTAGGACCTTCCAGTACATTCCAGAAGTATTCTAATCTTCCGCGCCGGGCTAACTTGGACAGTAACTTTCCTTCAGTGTTTGCTTACCAGTTCTAATTAGAGCCATCACCATCCGGAATTTTGTCCACAATAAATTGCACGCTCAGAGTGGGGGCAGGGTCGAAGAATCAAATGAATATGAATCAATAATTAGCTTCGGTATCTAAAATTGAAATTCAGACGTATTGGAAGGCCAGAATGAACTCATATTTGTACACAGGGTACACGCCACATTAAAAAACAACAACATCACACTGAGTTGTTGTTTTTTTAATAGGATACAAAAAAAAGTAATATAAGAATATTTATAAAAATGGAAAATAAATACTAATATAAAAAATATGGCATTGTAATGTTGTTGGGAAGCCCATAGTATACCGCTGGGGGAAATTTTTTGAGTCGTAACTGCAACGGTCGCCCCCTGAATTTCACTGAATAGCCGTAATATTTGTACTGGTGTTTCTCAGTTCCTGGTTGGTCTTTTTTCTTGAAACTTGGTTTATAAGAGCTGTCTGTTGGTGTCTGTTTCAACTGCAACAACAAAGTAAGCGTACATTGAACAGAAAACGAGAAATAAATACATAGCATAACTCCTCCATCTGCGGTTTAGTGCTGCAGTTGCAAGTGGTACTGCACCCTGAATTGAGGGCAAAAGCCTCCTCTCCTCTCCCCTTGCCTCCTGAAATAAATCTTGTCAACTGCCTGCTTGGAAACAGATAGAGGTGTTAGGGACAATGTAGTACATTGAATGTGCATCTTTGAAGTTACAGAGGCTTAACTAGGTTGTTAAAAGGGACATGAGTTGTTAAAGGGGACATTACTTGTTATAGTTAAATAGTTGACGAGGAGGTAAGGTGGTTTTTCTAAATGTAGGGAGCTAGATTTTCAGCTCCCCAATAACTATGCAATTCCTCAAACTCATTTAACACCTTAGTCATCTCATTCTCATTATACCCATCACAAATACCATTTAAAACACTACCCATATCACTCTGCTCATCTAATACAACATCCAACCTATACATCTCAAATCTCTCCTTATAAATCTTAAGACAGTTAAACGTGGACCACCTTACATGCCTCTCTGCACCCACCTTACCAATCCTATAATTAACCTCTCCCTTCCTCTCTAAAACTTTATATGGTCCCTCCCAGGAATCGGCTAGTTTACAAGTCATCCCTGGCACACGGTATAACACTAACTCACTAACTCACCCACCTTAAACACTCTTAACTTGGTTCCCCTATTTAAATACAGCATTATGGATTCACATCCTTTCGCACTCTTAAGAGCCGCACAGTCTCTCATCCTCTCAAGTCTCTCTGCAACAGTAATCACCCAATCACAAACACCCAACTTCTCGTTCTCCCTTTCATATAACCCATGATACAGGGCATCTAACGGTGTCCTCACATGGAAGCCATAAACTAAATCAAAGGGACTAAATCCCGAATCTGCGTGTGGCATCTGCCGCAACACAAACAGAACAAAACTGATTTGACCAACCCAGTCAACCCTATCACTCACACACTTTCCCAATATAGCTTTAAAGGTGCCATGCATCCGTTCAACGGCGCCATTACTCTCTGGATGATATGGAGACGTTCTCACCTTCTGGATTCCCAGCATTTCACACAACTGCCTAACTACCTTCCCACAGAACTGACTCCCTTGATTACTCAGTATTCTCTCAGGTATTGAGGTCCTCGAGAAGATGGACCACAACCCTTCAACCATAGCCTTAGCCGTTATACTTCTCAGAGACACTGCTTCAGGCCACTTAGTGGCTAGACACACGTACGTCAGTATGTATCTACACCCACCCTTACCTTAGGCAAAGGGCCTACAAGGTCGATCGCAACCGACTCGAAGGGCTCAGTCAACACTGGTCTCTCCACAGCTGGAGCACGTCTGGGCTTATGTTTACTTCTTCTCTGGCATACCACACAGCTAGTACAATGATCTACTATGTCTCTCGCCATTCCCGGCCAAACAAAATATCTCGCAATCATGGCATTCACCTTCTCCACCCCCAAGTGCCCATTTCTCTCGTGCCCTAACTCCAACACTCTGGCTCGGTAACTTCTAGGCAACACCAATACATCTCTGAATTGCTCCCAGGTGCCATACATACACCTCACTAACATATTCTTCTTCCACTTAAATCCCCTCTCATTTCTTTTACCCAGCTCTCGCCAATCTTTCAAACTCTCATCTTTCAACAACTGATTCCTGAACTCCACCCCGTCTGACCCCTCCTTCACAGGGCCAATCTCACTGGCTAACTCATATAACCTAGCCTCCTCGCCACTCAATTGTAACAACTCCTCAAGGGGGTTGGGACTACCCTCCCCTAACTCATCCGACTCACTCACACTTCCACTAGCGCTTGACACTACACTTGCTGTCGCCTGGGGCTCGACTGGTTTCAGCATAGCCTCCACCTCATCCACCCCATGTCCCTCCCCACCTTACTCACATCTTCAGGCATAATTAAGGGTTCAGGCTGGCTACTCGCTCCCTGCACCGTTTCCAGTACACTACCACTCCCACTCTCAGGTGACCACACTCCACAAGTTGTTCACACTTACATTCTCCTCACTCTTATCTAACTCCTCCTTCCTGACCATACTCCTAGTCAGAACATTCATGTTCACATTCTCACCGGACACATAGTCCTGAATAGCACACTTATAGGCTTCAGACTCCTTCCCGTTTGTCAACGAGAGAGGAACAATACACGACACTCCCGGCGTTTCACTCTCGTCTATGATTGCCCTAACCGCTTTCCTATAACCTCCAATTATAAACTCGCTCATGAAGCTCATACAGCTCTTCTCACTCCCACCATAACCTTTTACTAACACATCACTACATAGCACAACTTGCTCTGGCACTAATGCCTTGGGTACAGACCCCAACTCTGCCCCAGAATCGATCAAAACCTCAGTCTTAGTTCCATTGACTAACCCCATAGCCACATTTCCCGATTTTCCTGACTTGCTCTCGTTTATCAGAACCGACATCTTCCTCGGTACTCTCTCTTTCTTTACAGAAACCACACCCTTCTTGACTGTACACTCTGGACTCCTATGGCCTACCTTCCCACAATTATAGCAGGTAACAACCCTGGGCGCATAACCACTCCCACCGGGTCTCGCACTACTCTTCTTACATTCACTAGCCCCCTATGGCCCTTCTCGCCACAGTTAAGCATGTGACGTAGCTACCGACTCCTCCACTACTCACTCTCTCTCCACTACTATTACTCCTTTCACCACTCACACTCCCAAAATCGCGCCCATAACCACTCTTAAATCCTCTATTGCTTTCAACAAAACTACTACCTAACGGTTTGAAATAATTTCCTTTCTGCCTCCCTGCCATCCAGTCTTCTAGAGCTTCCCTGTAATCTCCCCAATTCTTAACAACCCTATTCTCTAGGAACATCTTCTACTCATAAGTTCTTGCACCCCTGACAAGTACCCTTTACAGTTCTTTGCATCCACTCGACAATACCACTCGCACTCATTCCCTTAAACGTCTCGTGGCATCGAATAGGTGATTGCCATAAGTGATGGCAGTTTCACCCGCCGCCTTCAACAACACTCCCTTCACCTCCGCATGCACTGACCCATCATCCCTTAACTGAGCCACCCTCACGCACAGTCGTTCAGGTAGCCTAGGATATAGCCTCTCCACCCAAAACTTGTCCTCAATCTCACCCTCTCTCATTATTCTTTCAAATTTCTCTAAGTAAGCTCCCAGCTCACTCCCATCCTTATACACACCTAACCCCTTCAACTTCTCCTGCAATAATTCATTCTTCTCCCTAGCCTTATTTCCTCCTCTCTTCTAGTCTTCCTCCTATCTTCTTCATCCCTTCTCCATTGAAGTTCATCTCTCCTCCTTCTATCATCTTCATCCCTACACCTAGCATACGCCTCATCTCTTCGTTTCTGCCTATTTTCTTCCTCCCGTCTCAACCTCTCCTCCAAAGATTTTAAATCCGCATCCCTTTCCTTCTGTCTCTTAGCTTCATCCTCTTCCCTTTTCTTCTCTCTCGCAGCTTCCTCCTCCCTTTTCCTGTCCTCACCATCCTGCCTCCTCTTCTCGTCTCGCTCTCGCCACTTCTCATCTCTGTCTATCATCATCTTCATGAGACTAGCCAAATCAACTTCCTCAGACCTTCTAGCCATCTTCTTCCGCCCAGCTACACCTTCCTCTGATCTACCGCCACCTCTTCCTCTACTTCTCCCACCTCACCTTCCTCTTCCGAGAGCACCTGTTCCGTGTGCGACACGTCAGCGGGGCGCGTAGGGTAGGGGGACCTCCCAGAGGCAGTCTACCTATGTGAGGGACGGTAGGGCTGATCGCCAGTCCCAACAGCTGGCAACCTTCTTGTGGCCGCCTTCTTCCTCTCTTCCACTTGTCCGGGCTCTGACATGAGTCGGTGACCCAGACGTCCGTCAAACTCCTACAGACAACAGCACACAAAGAATATAAAAATAAATGATACAACTGGAAGGCTATTACAATAGATAAATTACAAAAGTAACACAAGACCTCAATTTCACACTTCAGAAAAAAAAGCACGCCACCCTCAGTTCAAACTGTTCCGACAAGATATGGGGGTCCTTGTCTCGAGTTAATCCGTCGACCGAATGATCCTCTGCCGTGGCAAGGTCAAGTTGCTGGCCTCCTCAGTTGCTGGCCTCCTCTGCTGTAGCAAGAAGCGCCGGTTGTCTGCAGACGGTTGGGGTTTGGAATATCTTCCTCAGGTAGGTGGGGATATCTCCCTTGGCTCAGGGCGTCTCTTGATATGATTCGGAATGTCTTCCTTGCTGGTTCTGATCTTAGGCAAATGTCTTCGCCGTGAGTTCTGGAACTGGGGGGAATGTCTTCGCCCGCAGATCCCACTGCTGCCACCAAAATGTGGGGGGCTCGCCCTGGGCTCCTTAAGTTTGATATAGAACAGACTGAAGTACAAGAATGATTGTGGGCGGTTTTATATGAAATGTATGACTCCACCCACGGGAAATGAACACGTACACGAAACGTTCTCATGAATACACAACACGTGGCACTCAAAGACAATATGACCATAAAAGGAAACAAATACGACTGCTCACAAACAACTCTACAGAACATGCCACAACACATCCATCCACAAGATTGAATACATAAAATAATATCAATGTCCACACATATGTCTCTTTCTTTATCTTTCTCTATCTTCTCCTTTCTCTGCTTCTCTGTCTTCTCCTTCCTGAATGTGGGCTTCCTTGCTTTGGGAGCCCACACCTTGTCTGTATTGAACTAATGTATTGTGGACCCTTTTCCATATTGAATGGATATATTGTGGACTGCAATCCATATTGAACTAATATGTGACCGTCTACAGGAAAACCGGGCACAACGCGGCACCCTTTGAAAATTTTTTTTTGGCACTTACAGAGTTGTCGGCGTCCAGATATTGAGCTCTCCAAGTTTTATCGTCGTAGCTTAAGTCGTTCCCACTATAATAGACCTAACCGTTCCCTTTCGTCAGCTTGAAACAATGCATTTTTAAGAAATCGATCGATCTTTTCTTGATATATACACACGCCGCGTTGTGCCCGGTTTTCCTGTAGACAGTCACATATATTGTGGACCATTTCCATATTGTGGACCCTTATCCATTAAACTTATATATGGTGGACCTTTTTCCGTACTGAACTAATGTATTGTGGACCCTTTTCTGTATTGAATGGATATATTTTGGACCCTTTTCCATATTGAACTTGTATATTGTGGACCTTTTTCCATATTGAACTTATATATTGTGGACCTTTTTCCGTACTGAACTTATATATTGTGGACCTTTTTCCGTACTGAACTAATGTATTGTGGACCCTTTTCTATATTGAATGGATATATTGTGGACCCTTTTCCATATTGAACTTATATATTGTGGACCTTTTTCCATATTGAACTAATGTATTGTGGACCCTTTTCCATATTGAGCTAATATATTGTGGACACTTTTCCGTACTGAACTAATGTATTGTGGACCCTTTTCCATATTGAATGGATATATTGTGGACTGCAATCCATATTGAACTAATATATTGTAGACCCTTTTCCGTATTGAACTTATATATTGTGGACCTTTTTCCATATTGAACTGATATCCGTACTGAACTAATGTATTGTGGACCTTTTTCCATATTGAACTAATGTATTGTGGACCTTTTTCCATATTGAACTAATGTATTGTGGACACTTCTGTATTGAACTAATGTATTGTGGACACTTCTGTATTGAACTAATGTATTGTGGACCCTTTTCCATATTGAACTAATATTATTGTGGACCCTTTTCCATATTGAACTTGTATATTATGGACCTTTTTCCATATTGAACTAATGTATTGTGGACACTTCTGTATTGAAATGTATTGTGGACACTTTTCTGTATTGAACTAATATATTGTGGACAGTTTTCTGTGTTGAACTAATGTATTGTGGACACTTTTCTGTATTGAACAGATATATTGTGGACCTTTTTCCATATTGAACTAATGTATTGTGGACACTTCTGTATTGAACTAATGCATTGTGGACCCTTCTCAATATTGAACTAATATATTGTGGACCCCTTTCCATATTGGACTTATAAATTGTGGACCTTTTTCCATATTGAACTAATGTATTGTGGACACTTCCATATTGAAGTAATATATTGTCCCTTTTCCATATTGAACTAATATATTGTGGACCCTTTTCCATATTGAACTAATAAAATTTATAACTTTCCGTATTGACTAATGTTTTTCGTATTGAAGTAATACCTTTTCTGTATTGAACTAATATATTGTGGACCTCTATCCATATTGAAGTAATATATTGTGGACGCAATTCATATTGAACTTATATATTGTGGACCTTTTCCATATTGAACTAATGTATTGTGGACACTTTTCTGTATTAAAAGTGTTGAAGTACTTATAAGCACTAAGTGCTTGAATCCATGCCTTGTGTGTGTGTGTGTGTTGTGTTTATTGGAATTAAACATACATATCACGTGACATTGCATAGGCACATAGGTTCATGTGAATGGGTGGAGTTTGAATTAGGGCTACATGTATGGGTGGAGTATGGGACACTGTAGTCTGTCCAGATGAATGATGCATAGAAAGTGTTATACTACAAATAGAGGTTGTACAGAAAATGGGACTTGCACATTGGATAGGTTTTGGTTAAAAACAAAACAAAAAGAAAGGAAAAGAAAATTGGGGCAGAAGTGCTTTTCTATATTGCAAGAATCTGCAATAGAAATATCCTCAGTTTTCTAGTGCATCCAATTTAGACTTTTGCTTAATCCTCATGAGTTAATTTGAGTTGATTATGAGATACCTTAGTTGCATCCATGAGTGCATTGATCATTTACTGCATTTATGGTCACACCAACTCAACTTCAACAGACTATAGTGTGGATGTGTGTGAGTGAGAGTAATGTATGTGGGTGAAGTGAGAGACAGGTGTGTAGGTAAAGTGTAAGACATGTGTAGGTGGAGTAAGAAACATGTGCGTTGGATTGTGGGGCATGTGTGGGTGGAGTATGAGCTGTGTGTGTGAGGTGGAGTGTGAGATACTAGTGTGGGTGGAGTATAAGGAGTGAGGGTGTGGTAGATTGATTGTCAGTGGGTTGAATGTATTCTACCCTGTGGGGCCTTCCCGCCTTTTAAGTATCTCAAGCTTTTATTTATCGCCTGCTTCATAAGTACTAGTAAAGGGTCCTCAAAGGTGTTAGTGCAGCTACATTATGGGTGTACAATTGAACAACCGGTAAGGAGTCACTATAAGATAAAGTGTATTGATTGTTGAGGAGATTGTGTATTGCTGATTGGTAAGGCATCATCCACAATGGCAATACTTAAATAGTGCAGCAGTGTATTGATTGTTGATAAGGAGTAAATATTGTGTATTGCTGATTGGTAAGGAGTCATTAACAATGCCAATACTTAATGTGACCGGCTTTGGGAAAATTAGCCTAAACGCGGCAAAATTCACCTTATGGGTCAATTAAAAAAAATTTTTTTTTTAAATGATGGAAATAGATAAATAACTGTTAGCTCTAGCTTATGATGCAGCTGTAAGCTCTGGCGAGTTCTAGAACTCCTGCTACGAGGCTAGGAACACTTGCAAATTAACTTGTGTACGGGATGTTACCAAAAAATATTTTGATGGGCTGTTCATTTGCCAGGGAATCATTTGGGAGGAGGATGCTCGTCTCCCGTTGAAGCTATTTTACCCCCTTGAAATATTCTTAAAATTTCATAAGCAAAAAGCAAAGTTAAAAGGTGAACAATTTAGGGAGGGAGGTTTTGAGTACAATAAAGCTTATGGGTGAAGTATTGAACTTGTGTTCAAGTAGAGAGTATGGCAGATGTCTTGTAGTCTTGTGAATATGTACACGACGGTAGGTTGAGGTTCCTTTGTGTTTCATAATGTCGCAGAGGCTTTCATTGGCTGCTAGGCTTGTGATCCACATCAGTTGGTACTTGAACCATGTTCGTTGCTAGACTTGTGATCTGTGCCAATATGGGATAGGGTTTTTAAAGAATATAAGATAGAATTAACCACCTTTATTCCTGACATGTGATCTGGTACAGTTAAGTAGGTCACTCACCAGTACTATCTCATCCACAAATGGTGAGCTTGAGTATGGGACCATCAAAATCTATGAATATTTAGATATAGTAGCATATGATGTTAAAGTATAATTAGAGTGTGACGTACTTGAGCATGCATCTCATGTAGCACTCAATACAAATGTCTCACACAATACACTCATGTACACCTCTCACACTTCACCTATATGTAGTGGGAAGGGAAAGACATGTAGCACATTTTCTACATAAATTAATGTCTTTAACTGTTTGATTATCACTTAATGTTCTAGCAATATTTACTTACAGTATATTTTGAAGTATGCAAATTGAATTCAGTAATAATTATTGCCACTTTATTGTTATGCTGCAGGGTATGCTTTTTGATGTTTCTAGCAGTAATGGAGGTTGGCTACAATGATCAAGAATGATGATGAGTACAAGACTTTTTGACATATTATTTGTTTTGATATCAAACTATCATCCAAAATTTTGTGTACCTGTTTTCCTTTGATGTAATATATTTTTTATTACTAACCAGAATTTGTGTATTGGTGCGCGGCGTTGTCTGGTACAGTATGGTATAGTATGCTGATTGTACAGCGTAGTAAAACCTAGTAAAACACAAGTACACCAGTGCTGCTATGTATGTTTTACTATTGAGTGAGCTAGAGTTTACTAGTGGTGGACAGGTATGGTAAAACATGAGTGACACTTGAAGTGTACTGGATGTTTTACCTCATGGTGTACTGGAATACTTATAGTTTACCTCATGTTTTACTGGACAGTGTACAGGTAGTAAAACATGTGTAAAACATTCGTGCACAAGTGTTCCGGTTTTAGAGTTTACTGCATGTTCTACTAGGATTTACTGTCCAGTACAACACAGGTAAAACTGAAGTGAATCATTAGTTTACAAATGTTTTACTGATGAGTAAAACGTGGTTGGCAAAGCAGTGTCTCTTCCAGCCAACATTTGGTAGCAGGTCCTGCACCACTGCTAGTTCTTGCTAGCACCATCCCTACTGGCACATCCTAGCTAGCCCCTGCCATAACCTCCTGTTCTCCTACCTACTTCATTCTTAACCTCCTCTGCAGTTTGCCCTACCTTCCTGCTTCCCTATTTTTATTTTGGGGAGTGTATGTGTGTATACATCCTCTAACCCACGTGTTGGACCTGGCACTTAGATGAACACTGCATATAGCTGGAAGATGAGTGCAATGGCCCCATGTGCTATCACACTCAAAGAGTGGAGTTAGTATAGTGTATGCGTATTATGAATACAAGCATCTGTTCACACCTCAGTATTGTTAGGTGATCACTAGTGGCTACACTTGCAGCCCACCAACAGCCATTAACTCATCATATTATGGTGCGCGGGTGGGCAGGATAAGAATTGTCGCCCTGGCCTACCACTCCAATCAAGCTACCACCCTGACTAACCTCGTTGATAGCATGCTGTCTTGATCACGTGCCACATGGATTCGTAATCTTTTGCCCTGCCCCTTGCATCTTGCTTGGCACTTCCCCCGCAACGTTACTTATTTAATTGCCATTCCAATGTTAAACTCATTTAAACTCGTTTAAATTATATTTAAACTTGTCATTCCTAATTGCCCATACCCACATCCCCACTCCCCTCCCCTCCACACCATATCCCACATAATCTACCTCTGTAACCATTACTGGAAGGAGGGGATTGGTAATGCGCAGGAGCCTCTCTTCCAGCCAATGCTTGGTACCAGGTCCTGCACCACTGCTAGTTCTTGCTAGCACCATCCCTGCTAGCATATCCTCGCTAGCCCCTGCCAGCAGATACTGCTTCCCCGCCCCTTGCTAGCACATCCACGCTAGCCCTTGCCATAACCTCCTGTTCTCCTACCTACTTCATTCTCAACCTCTGTCCTACCTTCCTGCTTCCCTATTTTTATTTTGGGGAGTGTATGTGTGTACACATCCTCCAGCGGCTAAAGCCACACTCCCCAAACCCTTATACTAGAACCTTCTTGGCCTCCCCTCTCACTCCCCAGTAGCAAAACTCACCTAACCACACTTGTGGAACCTTAAACACTCCCCTACCTGCTGCTCTCACATCCTGATTGCCTCCCAGCAACTATCATTTTTACAACTAATATTACCAATCACCATTACATAGATATGATAGTCAACAGAAAATAAAATCTGATAGTTACAACCTAGCTACTTTGACAGCTCAACTGCAGTACCAACAAAGGTTACGACATGTTCTTATGTAGTCCAGAACTGCAGACGACTTCCAACGTCCCAAAGTTTGAATCAATGAATCACTGAATCCTCCCTTCCAAGCCGCTACTGTCGCTGCCCCTATTCGAAAGCTATGACCGCTATAACCTTCATCCCAATGTCCTCGAGAACATGCTTGAGCTCCCTTCCAAGGCGCTCTCATGTCAAGAGTGAACCATCCTCAAATCTAAAGAGAAATCCTGGCTTAGGGGGTCTGCATGCTAGGTAGCCCAGCATGGCAGCAACTGGACACAGCATGTCACCAGTTCTACCTAGGAGTAGGGTGAGCCCAGCCCCAAATGGATCCGTCTTAGACATCCTCAACCTAACTTGCAGGTGGGAGGGGTTATCATGAGAGTCAACCGAAACATCATTGACAAAATATTGGCATGTCCTTAGCCATTGACTGAGACGTGTGTGTAAATTCACCGGCTCATAGGAAACTGAAGAATCCTTAAGGCGAAGGCTGCCTATAGCAGTATTCTGTCTGTACCCAGGCTTGACTGTAACCAATACTTGTGAATTTTCAGCAAGATTTGTGGTGTAATCGGAGCCTCTTAGCTCTAAGCTTAGCTCCTTGGATCCCCTTGATAGTATTGCATACTTCAGAACCTTTGATTTTGTTCATTTCATATTGTATTTGATTATGGCCCTGCTACTATGGAGTTATGATTTTATAATATTGTTTAGTAGAAAGTGAACAAATATGAATTATCTACACTGCTGCTTCTGCCCTACAGTACTGGTAGTCCTTTGAGGTGAAAGCTCTTTGTGGTAAATTGTTAGGTACAGTTAATTGGTACGTGTTCAAATTGTGCGCGAGTCGCGTACAATAGTCAGTTCGCGGAGAGTAAATTGGATCGAGTTACGGGCGGGTTTTGTGGTATTCTACTGAATCGCTTAATTACCGCAGGTTCCGGTGGTACTGCACCCTTAAACCCCCATACAGCTGCTGCTATAGCAATTGGAACTAATTCCCAAGTGATACCAAGCAAATGGTGATCGCTAGGATGCACCGGAATCTGTCTCTCCAAGTCAATCTTCACCATCAGTACACCGGCTCCCAATGTCTGAATACATTCCACTACGTCATCCACCCGCATGTCTTGGTGTCTGAATTGTGCAAATAACTCAACTGCTCGGTGGTCCACCCCCTGACAAGTTGAACAAAATGGCCCGCTACGACCTGGGGCCGCCTGTGCTGTCGCTGGAGGACTAGACAGCACTGTTGATGAAAAAATGGCTGGGTGCAGTTCATTCCATTGGAGAGATCCATTTATTGCAGCCTGTTAATGAAACACTTTGTCGTAGATCAACCAACCCTTTCCCCCTTGATGTAGTGTTTCTCTCACGATTAGTTGAGCATATACCAAATGCTCTCTTGTCTCCTTATCCATACAACATAATGCCAGATAAGCCAAGAAGTAATATATCCAGGATGACAATGACGAAACTTCTCGCAAGTGTGGTTTATTAGCTCCAGGAATCCCCATGAAGTGGTGCAGACCATTGAATATTTCCACTTCACTGAGCAGTGCAATATTATTTCCCAATAATTCTTTCATCTCCACATAGGCTCCAGAGCGCACTTTGACCACCAGTTTGGCAGGAAATGGTACCGTGCCCAGCGACAGACAGGCTCCATTTGCACCAGATTCTGGGAGAGAACTGATGAAGCCGGGAACAAGAAGTAGGCCCCCTGCGACACTGGACATGATGGTGTCCAGGGTCCCTGACTGTTCAATATGCAGGAGTCAACTATTGCGATGGCTGACTGGAACTAACTACCGACGTCAAACCACCCAAGCCTGCCACTTGGGCACTGGGCTTGGCCATGGTGCAGACTGGTATTACAATTACTGATGCAATGGATGCTGGGAGCGGCATACCACAAGTCCGGTTTGCCCCAAGTCTACAAGCAACGAATAACAATGCTACTGGATCCTTTAAATTTGCAATCGTAATCCCCAACCACAATCTTATTATTGTCCTGGCACATATAGCAACCAGTATCATATCAAACTTTAATAATATTTTATGTCATTTATTAGCATTATCTCACAAAGCCCTAAAATTATAGTAACACGACAAACTTTAAAACAAACAACTTCATACTCTATCTCTTATACCCATCAGCTTGCACTATCTCTGGCCTAACTTATCCTCCTCTACCATACCCTTCTTCACTGACCATTCACTAATTTCTTCCCACTAATAGCGTGCCTACTCACTCCCTAGCAGGCGTACTCCAACCCGCCAACCCGCCGCCAGTTGAATAGGTAAGGCGTCGCCATTCCCGCTCCCGTTACCTTGGTAAGTATCGCTCGAGGGCCCGCCCCCTGCAGAACCACTGCTGCATACGTCGCCCTATCATAACTTGCCGCCATCGCTTTAGCGATGCTGCCTGACACCCTGGCCACTGGCAGAGCTGTTCGCCTGCCAATCAACTGTCTCCGCTGACTCGCTTGACGCTACCTTGAGAGATTCCTGGCGAACCTGATCGCCCACAGCGTCGAGCAATTCCTGTAACGATAGTGTTGCCACGGGAACGTCCGCTGAACTTCCGACCGTCTCTGTCGCCGCCGGTTCCCCTCCTTCTTTCTTCCCCCCCCCACAACGTTACCTACTTAATTGCCATTCCAATGTTAACCTCGTTAATTAAACTCGTTTAAATTATTGACGACAGCTTTTATCAAAACATTCTGATGATTTCAGTAGTTAGTATGTGAATTTGGAAATATTGTGTTATAGAAGTAGTTACCTAATTTGCACCAACTGTGTTATAATGCACTCACTGTAAAATAATTCTCTAACTGTGTTAAGTATTATGACAGGTGGATTAATTCACAATTTCTTTTCAGCCCTCCTAATAGCTATCAATAAATTGATTCTCACGATATATCAAGGTTAATTCTGTACATAATTAAAAGAAAAACTGGTTGTGATAAACCAGCTTGTGAAATACTGATCATGTAGTTAAGATTAACTATTATTTGATATTTATTCCTACTCATCACTTTACTTACCATTGACTGGGTAATAAGTGAGGATGTCATCATTGCATTCTATAGTGGCAGAAAGTGTAGCTTCAATAGTCAGGCTGGTCAGAGTGAAGGATGAATTACCATGAATTAGTTGAGCTCTTACAACAGTAGTATCTAGTCTAGTAGATTTCATCCTCTCTTCTGGAGCAAACACTGCATGGAAATTTAAAAATTGAGATCTGTGGCCACTACTGATACTAGTGACTGTCCATGATACGAATGGTAATTTTTGGAAGCATACAAACTCAGCTACATCAGAGTAACACAGAGTCCTAGTCCTGTTCACTTGGTACAAATCAGCAAAGGATGTGTTGCAAAGATAGATCAAATAAAGCCAAATCCAGTACATGTTGATTAACATGATCAACTAAAAGGAATATGTAAATTTACATCACTCTAAATGCTAAGAAAATGCATCATACTAGCTTTCCCTTTTGAAAGCATTGAATCAGGAAGTGGAACACAAATTAATTTTATAATAAACTAGTGGTGCGCTCGAATAGCGCAAATGCATGGCGAGCGAGCAGACTCTTTTTACAGAAAAATAGGACAGAAAATACATCTAACTGTAGTGCACAGTGTAACCCTTTCCATTCTCAGTTAGCATCAGAGAATTTAAAGTCTCTGATCCCAGACTAAGGAAGTGGACCCATGCATTGTAGTAGCAATAACAGAATTACCTGAATAAACTTCGAAAGCAGTGGCAAAGAAGCACAGCTTGACAAAGACTTCACAATTGTTTCAATGAGAGAGTAGCTATAAACTTTTTGGTTGAAACAAAGTTGCGAAAGGCAGTGCAGCAGGATTCTCCGCGCTAGTTAATTGAAAAATACTGGAACTGAAAACGCTTTACCTAACTTACGTAATTAGAAGCGCGGGCGAAATTTTTTGACGTACGTATACATACATACATAATACTAGTGGTGCGCTCGAATAGCGCAAATGCATGGCGAGCGAGTAAATATATGAGTATAGGTAAATATTATTTGTGAAGGAAATCGCTAAATAATAGCAATGATTTAGGCATGAAGAGTTAACAATAAAAAAATTACCTGAATAAACTTAGAAAGCAGTGGCAAGAAGCGCAGCATGACAAAGACTTCACAATTGTTTCAAGAAGAGAGTAGCTATAAACTTTTTGGTTGAAACAAAGTTGCGTAAGGCAGTGCAGCAGGATTCTCCGTGCTCGTTAATTGAAAAATACTGGTACTGTGAATACTTTACCTAACTTACGTAATTAGAAGCGCGGGCGAAATATTTTGACGTACGTATACATACCTACATATATATATATATCTGAAATCTCAATTGAACACGACTGAGAGTCAGCTTCGCTCGCTTCGCTCGCTCGCTGAATAATATACTAGTGGTGCGCTCGAATAGCGCAATTGCATGGCGAGCGAGCAGACTCTTTTTACAGAAAAATAGGACAGAAATTACATCTAACTGTAGTGCACAGTGTAACCCTTTCCATCCTCAGTTAGCATCAGAGAATCTAAAGTCTCTGATCCCAGACTAAACTAACAATTACCTGAATAAACTTCGAAAGCAGTGGCAAAGAAGCGCAGCTTGACAAAGACTTCACGATTGTTTCAAGAAGATAGTAGCTGTAAACTTTTTGGTTGAAACAATGTTGCGTCTGCAGCAGGATACTCCGCGCTCGTTAATTGAAAAAACTGGAACTGTGAACGCTTTACCTAACTTACGTAATTAGAAGCGCGCGCATTTAAAGAGCATACGTACCATCCATACATACATACATATATATATATATATAACATATACCCGATTTTGCATTATCCACCCCTAATACTGTCTCGCTCGCTACGCTCGCTCGCCAACTAGTGGTGTGCTTGAGCACAAATGGCGAGCGAGCCTTAAACTACACTATTGTTAAATTTGATTTTAACAACTAACACTCAAGCTATTAAAATAAAGTCGAGTTTTTAAATTACGTATGAGGTAAAGGTGTTTCAATGTCATAGTAACCTCTCCCGCAACAGTTTGAATTGAAAAAGAAGCAACAAAATCAAATCACGTTATTTAAAATTTTCTTTGTGATATTCTTAACAGTAGTTGTAACGCACAATACTTTCACACAACTGAACATACCTACGCAAGACTTACCGTCGTGGTTCGTCTAGTGGACAATGCATTTTTAAGTAAATACTGTTGAGTAGGGCTTATAACTGTGACAATTAGCGCATTAACTTACCACCGCCACTAACTCAAATAGAAATGGAGCTCCCATAAGATTTTGAGTTTTAACTGCACCCGCAAAACAATTCAAAGCCGTAAACAATTCAATTTCTAAGGTGATACGGGTAATGGTCGCTAAACCGGAGGATTCTGTTTAGTGAAGTTTGGGACGGGGTCGAACGCCGAGCGAACACAAAAATACGGAGGGTCAAAGTACAAAATGACATACGTACGTCCATATATATAAATAAATAAACAAACATCCCCGATTTTCAATTGTGTTACCCCTGTAAGTGTCTCGCTCGCTACGCTCGCTCGCCAATTATATATCTGAAATCTCAATTGAACACGACTGATAGTCAGCTTCGTTCGCTTCGCTCGCTCGCTGAATTACTAGGTAGAGCATCACATGCAATTCAAACTGATTTTAAACAGCACGTCACTACAAAAAAAAGGTAGGAAGATCAGACAAGTAAGTATCAAAAATAAAAATATATACAACAGCATATATCTCATTTAAAGTTAATGAAAGTTCTGTATACATAGCAACATGGAGAATTAAAGTTAACTTTTTTTTAATCTTGGATGATGTTGATGATATGATAAAATATTAATAACAGCCTTCAATACTATTAAATAAATTCCATTTTTACATTGATCACAGAAACACTGTAAGAATGCTATTTTAATTTATTAGGTAACATCATTATATTATTGTACCCTTCCTTTCCTACTCAACACACAATATTTCTATCTAGAAAATTTTATGGATATGAGTAATGCTTTCTTTTCTGAAACCTGAATTGAAGTTAGGATAACTGACATTCTACTGTATTTGTTGCAGCCATAATTTTAATATATCAATTGTTATTGATGTAAGTGACATCAATATCATTTGTCATTACTAAACTGATAAACACGCTTTATTGAACATATTCTATCTCACACTAAACTCAAGAATCTTATGATTGCCAAAAATTATCGGTAATTATTTTCAATGGATAACATGAACCAGACAAAGAGAATTACAGACTTGTGTAAAATATGTTATTTATGGATTTTAATAAGCTAAATATCATTGTTAAGCTATTATGACTTCTTTTTCTTCAGTTGTTGATAGTCTCATATATATCTGAGAAAGAAGTGAATAGTTGCTTAAAGCAGTGACGGCTTACCATCAATGGCTGAGTCATTAACAGTCAAACGATTATCAGCAACAATTTCCCTCTAAATTTACATAATATTAGCATGAATCAGCACACAATTTGCTTGCACTTAAATAGAACTGCATTAAATAATTTTGTATTAACCTGAATTATTATAAAATAGGACAAGATACATTTATTAACTATTTTGTTTATGATGTACCTTTGCATGTTGACCTGAACAGTGGCATATGCAACATTCGATGCATATAAAAAATTAAATATTATAATATCAATGTTCCATAACAATACGTAATAGTTAGAGCATAAGCGCTTGGGTACTGGTGCATTAAGTGCACTGAAGCCCAAGGGCCGTAGGCCCGAGGGCTTTGTGCACTAAATCCACCAGTACCTAAGCGCGCATGCTCTAACTATTTTAGATCCCGTTTACCCACGCCTGCCCAGTTTCCACTAGCAACTTAGTTTATCAGCATTTTCGGTGTCAAGCGAATTCTTCTGTGTTTCCGGCCCAAAATTAAAATTCAATTATAATTCAATTGAGGCACAGGCAAGTTTACTTTAGCATTGTAGCCGCCAGCTGTTATCTCCAGATCTAACTCTACCTTGGGCTGCTCTGCAGTAAGCAGTAAAGCAGCGAGCTATGTTAAGGTAAATTTCTGCGGTATGAGCGGCTGCAGGAGAGTTATATGATAAGGCTGGTCCCTAGTCCCGTAAAGGTATGAGAGAGTAGTAGACCCTCCATATCCGGGCCTCACATAACCTGCTCCCTGCTTTATCTGGCCTATTCTATTAAACTAAAACTCAAAAATAGCAATACCCCAAGGGTGGTTAGTATGCACAGTTCATATACCTAAAGGCAAAAAATAGTGCACACTTACCAAGTTAGTACACCTAGTAACAATATTATAGCAACGGGTTCTAAAATCTGATAGTAATTGGTCTAAATAAAAAAAATCATTAATCAGGGGCGAATTTAGGGTGGTTTGACTGGTGTCCTACGAGTCTCCCCCCTCTTTTCAGAATGAGCACTCATTTTTAGCTACTGTATTTCTTACCTGTAACTGGAAATAAAATTATAGCTAATAGCAATATCTCTTTGTTTGTCGTTGTTTTTTTCCTTGTACTCTGATAATCGTGATCTTCTTTTGAAGGCACCTATACTTATTGATATGCTGAGTCATAAATTTTACTACTTGTGTCCTTTTACAATATGGCAGACCTAGTTCTTAGTATGTCAAAGCAAATTCTGGACAGAATTTAGTGGTTGTTGCTTATTCAATTTTTTTTTCTTCATGGTTGCTTTTGACAGTTATACAAATATACTTTCACCACTAGCTAAAATGTCTTTGTACTTTCATTTTATCTCTTAAATTAGTTTCACTTTTTTCATGATTAAGTGTACCTATTCTCTAAGAGTTGGCAAATTATGCTGGCATGATTTTGAGCGTAATAAGTGATATCATAAATTCTAGCAGAATCTAGCATGATAGTCTAATTATGAACATAATGAGGTAGCTAGTTTTTGGGAAAATATTATAATTAGTTTTTATTGTACTTTAACAGTAGCAATTTAATGTAAATCTTTGGGAGACCAGCTTTGGGACTTTTTAAATGAATCTTAGAGTTTACTAACTACCCTCTGTGTTGGTAGCTAATTTGAAGATTCTAATATCACTTTCTTAGGAAATAAAATACTTTCAGATTCAGCACTGTTGCCCATCAAGATACAGATCAACAACTCACATTATAAACAGTAGCTATATCAAGATTCAGATTAGTCATGTGTACAAGGATTCTTGTCTGTGGTGAATGTGGTTGCGGTGACCTTTGAACTATCTGTCCACAAGCATGTTTCAAGTAGATTAATTACTAAAAATGATTAGCATTGCTAGCATAGCAACAAAAATGTGCATAATTAGCCAACCCCTATTATTCACTCCTCTTTATTTTAGACATAAATACCTTTGTAAATAGGTGTTGCTCTTAGTTATAATTTTTTTCCTTCTTGGTTTTAGCAGTTCATTCATTTCAGTTCTGGACAGTCACATTATAATGCTAATTATTGAGTTAATGAATATTAGAATAATATAGTCTTATAGGAAATACAATATATTTAACACTTTTCCATAAGTAGCTGTAGCTATTTCACCCCTTGAAAAGACCCCCCCCCTTAACAAATCCTAGATCCGCCCCTGTTTAAGTATAGTTTTTACCTGAAATAAAATTAATAGTAAATAAAGATTAATCAGTCAGTCATTCACCTGATATACATTTATATATTAATGATGAAATAAATGAGCCAAATGCCAAGTGTGCCTTAAAAAATAAACTCCCTTATCATGTTTATAACTCTTTGACAATATAATATTGCGTTATAATAGCAATGCCTATATACAATATGAATCTTTAGCTACTTTTTTAGCTAATTATTCATAAATCTGTAGAATAGAAATCCCATTACCTCCAACAGAATAATGATATCATTACCTTGCTTTTTAATATCTATAAGTGCTTTAGTTGGGAATATTTCTAATGATGACATTTTAGCAATTATACAATTACACAACATTTTACCTCTCTTACTACCTTTGTATGGCCACTGTGTTCAGTAAAACTGTGAGCTTTACTTACTCATCAATGATATAATTATTTTAGTATAGTATTATGAATCTTACCTAGACACTTGATTTTTTATTTTACCTGTATTAAAAAGGATGATAAATTATATACTTTCCTCTTCATTGTGAAGGTAAATACTATTATTATGACATGAATAATGATTAAAATTCAAAGTACGAAACAATATCCAATAAATTTTATAAGATGTTATTGTACCAGTAGAAAACTATCTTTAATCTATATAATAATACGCTTGTGTGTCAGTAACGACGACGACCGACGACATGAATAATTCATGAGCTTGGTAGGTTTGGTAAAGCATCGTCTCTTGTAAAGTGTCGTCACATTCTGTAGAACGTGCGGGTTATCCGCGAGCGAGAGTAGCTAGCGAGACACTTACGGGGGTAACACGGGGGAGAATAACAGCATCTAAATTTAAGTCTGTTTGTCAAAGTGATCCAGCCAATCCCTCACTGAGTTTGATAATGAGCATATGTCATGCAGACACAGTGCGCTTACGAACTACAGCAACATCTATAGTGAAACATCCTATCATGACCAGTTACAGTTATCTCAATCTGGCGTCGTAATCAGTGCTACACATCCTTATCTTGGGGCTTCACCAGATGGAACAGTTTCTTGTAACTGTTGTGAATTAGGAATATGTGAAGTAAAGGTTAGTTTAATTGTTCAAAACTTTGTGCTCATTATTTTATACTTTTTTAGTGTCCATTTTGTCATAAGGATGATGACATGGAAACTGCAGCCAATAATGTAAACTTCTGCTTACAAAAATCGAGTACGGGTGAATTAAAATTAAAAGCAAATCACAAGTATTATTATCAGGTATGTAGTTATTGTGTAATTCACATGCAGTTAAGAACAATTATGTGATACTGGACAGGTTTCAAGCTCAGTTATTCTGCACAGGTCTCTCCTTCTGTGACTTCATCGTGTTCACTAAGAAGGAACTGCATGTAGAGCGCATAGAACCCAACAGTTTATTTATGCAAGAAAATTTATCCAAAGCTAAGCATTTCTTTGAAGTTGCGATACTACCCGAGCTTCTTGGCAGATGGTTTTCTCGTCCTGAAATAGCTGTGACAAAATATCCTAATTAGTTAGCCCTGTAAAGAAACGAACTTTGTCATCACTTTCCTTGAAGTAATCTTCATCAAATGGTCGATATTGTGAGGGCACTTGATTTACTTCTCTTTCTGTACTCTTCATAAGTAATTCATGATGTTCCTTCTTTATTTTATCTAACTCTTCCTTTAAATTGTCAAACTCTTCTTTTGAGACAACATTACATGACAGTAACGATACTGTTTGATGTGATACTGATTCCGAAGTTACAGCTACTGCTTGAGCTATTGTTACCTCAGAGGGAGAAAACAAAGTATCACACGACTCAGATCTCCTTTTATCATTCCTTTCAATAGCCCTTTGGTATCTGGATACTGATACTGTGTGCTCTTTGTCTGGCATCCAACCAAGATGAAGTGATGGTGCCCAATCATGATTAAGTTCATCATACAGAGAACTAGGCTTGCCTAAACAAAAATGCTCTTCAAGTTGGGCTTAATAGTAATCTAAATTCTTACCTCCAATAAAGTGTTTCCAGCAAATTCGAGTATGGTTACTTGGCTTGAAGTTATCACGGTGGATTCTTGATAACCATAAATCTCTTCTCTTCTTACTAAACTCCTGTGTTCTTTCACCTTGATGACTAATCACAGCTGGTAGTCTATAAAAGCTGATTCCTTCGTCTCTGATCTGAACGACTACTACATTTAACAATAGCGCAAAAGTTCACCTTTCTGAACAACTCCTGTCCTCCAAGATGGCCGCCAGGAAATGATGACGTACGATTGACGTCACGCGCAATGGGTCTATATATGTATGTATGTGGGATAATACGTGTGCCCTTTAAACGCGCGCGCGTGGAACTTTTATCTCCAAAAAACACGGCTTTTTAGGCTTGACCCCAGTTTATTCTGAAACTACAGCATTAAGCAAGCTTTACTTTATACTTAAGCTCCAAAGTGTGAGAAAATTCCAGCGAAAATGCTTGCTTTTCAAGAAACAAAAAGTTGATTCGACCGGTTACTATGGCATTGAAGACCCTTTTCCAGACTTAATTTCAAAACTTCGTCGGTTTTATGGGGGGATACGAGTGCCGGTTGTTGGTTGTCAAGAGCCGTTGGTAGTCAGAATGCCGTAGTATTAATGCTAAGGAAGCTACTACTTCTCGAGGGAAGCTGAGGTAAGTACGCAATTCCATATTTGTTAGCTAAATATGCAAAATTAACTCTGGCCTTTCTTTTTTGTAGCTAAGAACTTGTCAACAGTGACTGGTAAATTCAAATAGTCAGAATGGCTCAAATTTGATCACTGCTCAAGAAAATGAGGTAAGAAAGTAATTTTGTATTTGTGTGCTAAAATTGATTGTCTTTTGTTTTTGTAGGTGAGAGCTTGTTGTCAAGAATTTAAGGTAATTCAGATGGTCAAAGTAACTTCAATTTGATACTACAGAAGTTATCAATACTCAAGAATGATGTAAGTAGTAAATCCATATTTGTTGGCTAAAATTACAAATAATAACACTGGTTTATTTTTTATCGTAGCTGAGAGCTTGTTCAAGAGTTACTGGTGATTGAGATTATCAGAATCATTGATGTTTGGTACTACAAAAGTTACCATTAATCAGGTAAGAGAGTGATTTTGTATTTGTTTGCTGAAATCAAATGTCACTGCTATTATATAGTTTGCCTGAAGTAAGCTAAAAATAGTAACATTTTATGTTACCTAACTATGAGGCTCGCTCGCCATTTGTGCTCAAGCACACCACTAGTTTATATATAATATAATTGGACGTACGTATGTCATTTTGTACTTTGACCCTCCGTATTTTTGTGTTCGCTCCGCGTTCGACCCCATCCCAAATTTCACTAAACAGAATCCTCTGGTTTAGCGACCATTACCCGTATCACCTTAGAAATTAAATTGTTTACCGCTTTGAATTGTTATCGGGTGCAGTTAAAACTCAAAAACTTATGGGAGCTCCATTTCTATTCGAGTTAGTGGTGGTGGTAAGTTAATACACTATTTGTCACAGTTATAAGCCCTACTCAACAACATTTACTTGACAATTCATTGTCCACTAGACGAACTAGAATGTAAGTCTTGCGTAGGTATGTTCAGTTGTGTGAAAGTATTGTGCGTTACAACTACTATTAAGAATATCACAAAGAAAAATTTAAATAACGTGACTTGATTTTGTTGCTTCTTTTTCAATTCAAGCAGTTGCGGGGAGCGGTTACTATGGCATTGAATCCCCTATACTTAATTGGCGAGCGAGCGTAGCGAGCGAGACACTTACAGGGGTAACACAATTGAAAATCGGGGATGTTTGTTGGTGAGCGAGACAGTATTAGGGGTGGATTGGTAAATTCAAATAGTCAGAATTGCTCAAATGCGGTACTACAAAAGTTACTACTGCTCAAGAAAATGATGTAAGAAAGTAATTTTTTATTTGTGTGCTACAATTGATTGTCTTTTGTTTTTGTAGCTGAGAGCTTGTCAAGAATTCAGGTAATTCAGATAGTCAAAGTAACTTAAATTTGATACTACAGAAGTTATCAACTCAGGAAATTGAGGTAAGTAGTAATTCCATATTTGTTGTCTAAAATTACAAATAATAACATTGGTTTATTTTTTTATTGTAGCTGAGAGCTTGTTCAAGAGTTACTGGTAATTGAGATTATCAGAATGGCAGATGTGTGGTACTATAAAAGTTACCATTAACCCTTTCACCGGTATAACCGCCATATGGCGGTCGAGGTACCCATCGACACAAAAAGAATTATAAAAAATGAACCGCTCACGCTATCGACTTGTTTTAAACACCAAAATAGAGCTAAAGCTTAGCTTTATTGCATATAATTTTTATTAACGCGCAGGTATACGGTAACTAAGGAAACCGTGACGTAGTATTCCGTCGAATTTTATTAGCCCGGCCTAATCAGCAGCAGTAGCTTGGCTTCGCGCGGACGGTGTTATTAGTTCGTTGTTCGACGATTAGTTCGTTGTTCGACGGTGAGTTTGGATTATCTAAAGCGGAGAACGATGAAGGGAACTTGCAAGAGAGCAATACAGATATTTTTGCTTTCATTGGATCGCCAACAGTTCCTTCTAGGGAAGTGGAAGCTTTAGAAGATGCTGTGCATTCTTCTGATGATAGCACTAGCAATGGATCTGAATCTTCAGATGCTGAAGGTGAGTCATAAACACTGGGAATGTCTTAGATAGCTGTGCTTAGCAATGCAAGGATAGTTAGTTCTAGGTTTAGCTAATAGAGCATAGTAAGCTAGGTTATGCAGTTTACATATTAGCTGCAATGATAGCAACAAACACTGATTCAACACTAGCTAATGATAGCTATCACAGCTAACTCAATATTAGAGAGATCAATGTGTGATTTAGAAGTACATTTTATCAAAAAGAATGTTCAGGCAAAAAACATAAGTAATTCAAATAATTTTTATGTTTGCAATTTGTAGTTGTAAACAATACAAGTGAAGATGAAATCTCTTCAAATTCAAGTGGACATGCAAGCAGTTCAGATGAAATCAGTTGTCATGACGTGGACGTGGACGAGGTAGCCGTGCATGTTCTTCTATTTGAAAGAAAAGAAATACATCTCGTCCTGGAAACCGCCACGAATCTCGTATTCAATGCTCCTTTTGCAAGGTCCATTTATGTGTTGCACCTGAACGTAACTGTTTTTTGAAGTATCATACTGTTACAGATTTTTTATTATAAGCAACATTTTTGTAAAACTTTAGATATTTTATTATAAATATATAATTCAATCATCTAGATGTAAATATAATTGTATAATCAACATATTATCACATTAATACGAAAAATTCCTGTGTGACTAGGTATACTCATTTTCTCAGTTTTTATTCGAATGCACTAGTCTTATTAAATAAAACAAATAGACGTTTCGACCACTCTACAGTGGCCATCATCAGTGTAATGGTAATATTTGATACAAAAAAGAATGACCTTAGGATGTAAATGCTGTGTTACTTTAATAACATGTTTATTTTTGACTTGTCCCTAGGGCTTAGGTGATAAGGGCATTGTACACTTCAGGCAGTGGTCCATTTTCCCTGTTGATTGTGTTGCTGGTCTTTTTAATATACCAAGATTCAAGCAAACACCTCTGGGTCCAGTTCTGCTGACAGTCTATAACTTTCACATTGCTCCAATCAATCTGATGGTTCCTTCTTATTGCATGCTCTGCCACAGCTGAAGTGTTGTATATGGCATCAAAGGAAGTCAAGGCTCTTTGGTGCTCCTTCACTCTGTGCTGCAGTGTGCGTCCTGTCTGGCCAATATATACCTCTTTGCAGGTACCACAAGTGATTTTGTAGACAACGCCATTCCTTTGATTTATCTGGATGGGAGTTTTCGGATGTACAAGTAGTTGCCTGAGAGTTTTGTGAGGTCTGAAGCAGGTTCTTATATTAAGAGGAGTCAATATCCTTCTGATACTCTCAGATACATTTCTTATATATGGGAGTACTACGGTTGCAACTGGTTGTCTGTCCTCCATAATGCTATTCCTTGCACTATTTTGCTCCCAAAATACACAAACCAGGAGTTCCTTTAAGACCTATTGTTTCATTTGTTAACTCTCCTACATACAGGTTATCTAAACACTTAGTTACCTTGTTGTCACCATTAGTGGGAAAAACATCTTCAAATGTGGCTAACTCTTTTGAATTTTCAGGTTTTATAGCCAATCAATCGCTACCTGATGGAGTAACTTTGGTCTCTTTTGATGTAGTATCCCTATTCACCAAAATACCTGTGGACGTAGCTGCTGATGTTGCATATGAACGCTTGCAGGAGGATCCTACACTAGGAGATAGAACTATGCTATCCCCAGACCAAATAAAACAACTACTCCTTCTATGTCTTAATGCAGCATATCTGGCATATGACAATGAGTTTTACCAGCAGACATTTGGAACTGCGATGGGGTCACCAGTTTCCGTAGTAGTGGCAGATCTAGTAATGGAAGATGTAGAGGAAAGAGCACTAAGAACCTATCACTCTCCCCCATTATTTTGGAAGAGGTATGTTGACGATATCTGTGCAGCACTTGAGAGGAATAACATTGATGACTTCAAACAACATATAGATTCCATAGAGCCATCCATAAAGTTCACAATGGAACTGGAATCAAACAAGCAATTATCCTTCCTGGACACTACGATTCACCACCATGAAGATGGTAGTCTCAGCACCACTGTCTACAGAAAGCCAACACAGACAGACAAGTATTTGTCCTTTGATTCTCATCACCCCATGGAACACAAGAGAGCTGTGGCTACTACACTCTTCCATAGGGCAAAAAAGATCTGCAGTTTCCATCTAGATAGAGTCAAAGAAGAAGAACATGTCACTCAAGCTTTGAGACAAAATGGCTATCCACTAAAGATGATAGAAAGAATATCTAAAAAGATGAGCACAAATAGTGCAAGGAATAGCATTATGGAGGACAGACAACCAGTTGCAACCGTAGTACTCCCATATATAAGAAATGTATCTGAGAGTATCAGAAGGATATTGACTCCTCTTAATATAAGAACCTGCTTCAGACCTCACAAAACTCTCAGGCAACTACTTGTACATCCGAAAACTCCCATCCAGATAAATCAAAGGAATGGCGTTGTCTACAAAATCACTTGTGGTACCTGCAAAGAGGTATATATTGGCCAGACAGGACGCACACTGCAGCACAGAGTGAAGGAGCACCAAAGAGCCTTGACTTCCTTTGATGCCATATACAACACTTCAGCTGTGGCAGAGCATGCAATAAGAAGGAACCATCAGATTGATTGGAGCAATGTGAAAGTTATAGACTGTCAGCAGAACTGGACCCAGAGGTGTTTGCTTGAATCTTGGTATATTAAAAAGACCAGCAACACAATCAACAGGGAAAATGGACCACTGCCTGAAGTGTACAATGCCCTTATCACCTAAGCCCTAGGGACAAGTCAAAAATAAACATGTTATTAAAGTAACACAGCATTTACATCCTAAGGTCATTCTTTTTTGTATCAAATATTACCATTACACTGATGATGGCCACTGTAGAGTGGTCGAAACGTCTATTTGTTTTATTTAATAAGACTAGTGCATTCGAATAAAAACTGAGAAAATATTATCACATTTATATTAAAATAATTCAGTAATTATTATGAAACGTTAATTAAATTTTTGTGGTTTGTTGCTAGGCAACATATATGTGGTTTTTCAAAATCCCTAACTATTATGCTACATGAATATATATGGTTGCTAGATACTTTTTTCAATGTTTAATTTGTTATGATTTTTTTAATCTATTGACATATTTTCTTTTTAAAAATCTACCGGTGAAAGGGTTAATCAGGTAAGAGATTGATTTTGTATTTGTTTGCTGAAATAAAAGGTCATAACTGCAATTGTAGTGTTTGCATGAACTAAGCTAAAACATAGTAACAATACTTAGTTTTATGTTACCTAACTATCAGGCTCGCTCGCCAATTGTGCTCAAGCACACCACTAGTTTATTTGTATATATGTATGGACGTACGTATGTAATTTTGTACTTTGACCCTCGCGTTTTTGTGTTAGTTATGTGGTCGACCCCGTCCCAAATTGCACTAAACAGAATCCTAAGGTTTATCGATCAGTACCCGTATCACCCTAAAAATTGAATTGTTTACCGTTTTGAATTCTTTTGCGGGTTGCAGTTAAAACTTGAAAACTTAAGGGACTTCCATTTCTATTCGAGTTAGTGGCGTGGTAAGTCAATGCGCTCTTTGTCATGGTTATAAGCCGTGGCAACAGTATTTACTTGAAAATACAGTGTCCACTAGACTACTGCGAAGGTAAGTCTGTGTAGGTGCATGTCCAGTTGTGTCAAAGCATTATGTGTTACAACCACTACTTAGCTAAAGAAAATCACAAAGAAAACTTTTAAATAACGTGTATTGTTTTGTTGTTGTTGTTTTTCCTTCAATTCAAGCAGTTGCAGAGAGTTGTTACTATGGCACTGAAATCCGTTTACCGTGTATGCGAAATTTAAAAACTGGACCTTATTTTCAGTAGCTTCAGTGTTAGAAGTTAAAATCATTCATATAAAAATAGTATAGTCTTTAGGCTCGCTCGCCATTTGTGCTCAAGCACATCACTAGTTTAAAAACTCGACTTTATTTTAGTAGCTTGAGTGTTAGTTTGTTAAAATCAATCATTTAACAATAGTGTAGTTTAAGGCTCGCTCGTTCAAGCACACTGCTAGTTTCTAAAAAGCGGGTGCAATAGAGTGTGGTGGTACGGGGCCTCCACATTCACAGTACGCACACACTTCAATCATTACGAACTCTTTCCGTTTAACAATAGCGTCTTTATCTATTTCTAATTCCTCATCACGCACACCACCACCTGATCATTATGTCACCTAATACGCATGCTCGTGGGTTTCCTATATCATGGCCTGCGGGTATGCGCAGCCTGTCAGTCGTGCCTCGTTGAATCTTTATCAAAGCGAACTCTTGTCACTCGCTCGGGTTGATAACCGGGGGTTTGAAGGCTTTAGAAAGCCTCGGGAAGCTAGCGTAGAGATTTGGCGTGACTCAGGTGGCAACCTATACCTGTCCCGACCGGCCATTCCACTACACTTGGTGTCCAGCGGTGGTTGAAACGGACTTACCTCTCCATCGAGCTTCTTCTATAATCCTGTTCCAGCGTAGAGGGTTTCCGCCAAGTTCCAGTCTTCTTGGTTCGTGACGAGTCTCAGACCCCACTACCGTTCCTTTGTGTCTCCCTTTGCAGACCGTACCTACCTTGGATTTTCTCTTCATCGTCTTCGAGCATAAGTTATTTGTCTAATTAGTGCAGTGTCGTTGTTACATTCTGTTGTGGTGAACGTTGTAAGCTGTGTACTTATTTAGTCAGTGTGTCAGTTATTTCATTCTCCCTCTGTAATCATGATGAATACTAGACTTCAGGCCAGTAGGAGAAAGGCCCAATCTCTGTTTTCTGACACCCCTCCTAACTCATCATCTCTCATTCCTTCTCAAGTCCCTCCGTCTCTGTATACTCAAGCAGTAAACTCCTTAGAGCCCAGTTTTCCTTCAGATACTTTCACAATGTCAACTGATCATAGTGAGACAGACCCCCAAACGGAGTCCGTGAGTACTTTGCCTGAAGAGGTTGTTTCTAAGCCAGAGGCGCATCAGGCAGCTGCTCATGAGTCCTTGAGATCAGAGGACCTTGTCGCTTTAACTGAGAAGGCTAAAGAACTTAGTATAGATCCCAATACCCTTCTTATTTGTCAGTGTTTGTCTAGGCAGGAAACGAAAGTTGTCCATGTCCCTAGGGACCCGCCCAATGCTCCTGATAAAATAATTAAACTCATTGGCAATATGTCTGAGTCTGAAGATATAGTGTCCTTTCTAAACAGGTCTCAAATGGAGTTAGGAAATAAAGGGATTCCCTTAGACAATTTTCAATCGTACCGCCCGTATTGCCTCCCAGGTTTCTACAAGGAATCTTACTACAATAATATTTCACTATGCCCTAGATATGCTGACATTAGAATTGTCCTTCTTAATGCAGGCGGATATTCCATGATCGAGTGTTTTATTTCTTTTCCGCTCAAGTTCAGAGCCTCCGGGCCACAATCACTCATTCAGTGGTACAATGGCTGGAAATACAAGATCAATATCATGCTAAGTAACTTACCCTTCATGAATGCCGTACACCCCGGTTTTAAAGACGAAATATCCAGTCTAGTTGCTACGTTAGGTGTTGTTGCTGGGTTAACCCAAGAGCAAAGAGAAGCTGTAATTAATAGACCCAGCATCTCTAATGCTCATTTCATCCAAGAGTGCAACTCATGGTACCTGGCATCACATCAAGCTGTAAAGAACATACCGTCTTATCATCCTTACTCATCCAACCATTCTGATTACCATCATCATAGCAGATCAGGTTTCAATCATGGCTCTTCTCACCAACCCCAAACCACTTCCAATTATCACCCTAACCGCCCTTTGTCGCCTTCCCGTCATAACATTCCCAGGCGTGATCTGACATCGGTTGTGTGCTTCAAATGTAATCGTTTGGGGCACTACGCCAACGAGCGTATGTCACGCCCTCCTTCCCTAAATAAGCAACCATCTTATCACAACTCTAATCCTCCTCCTTCAGTTCCTGACAGGCAATCCCATCAACCTTACCAATCTCATCAACCCCAACAACCTCATCATCATAATCCCAGTCCCAGTTATAATTCCAAACCTACTCCTGTTCCCAGAACCCTTTCCAAACCCATCCGCAAGGTGGATACCCCTGATTCTTCATCTTCCTCGGAACCTGATAATGTTAACCTTGAACCATTTTGTTGAGGATGACATCATTGTTTACGGAACTGTCAATGGTATTGACACCTCCATAATCATAGATTCCGGAGCAAAGATTTCCGTTGTATCCGACGATTTTGTTGAATTGGATATGGAACCTGTGTCATTTGTCCCTATCTCAGGCATTTCCCAAGTTCCCAAATCAATTCCGGTCTTTTCAATGCCTATTTCACTTCCTACCATGCAAGGCGGATGCCTGTTGGCAATGGACACACGTTTGCCACCCCAGACTGTTTTATTGGGTCTCGACTTTGGGTTAGAAAATATTGTGAACTTGATCAACCACGTCAATGCCGATCCTTACCCAGTGCTAACTGTCACAAGAGCAATGCAGGCAGACTCTGACCTGGCAGCTCACACCTCTGATGTTTTGCATGTCACTGAAGGTGCAAAGCCCACGTCATTTGACGAGTTACACCCGAGGTTCAGGACGAGATTGATACCTCGCCCAAATCCCCTAACGACTCTGGATTGGTACCCTTGTCTTTCCCTAACTTGTCCTTCGACGGTGTGTCTAAGCAAGAATTTGTTGCCCTTCAGAAATCTGACGCTTCCTTGGCACCTCTATGGGAGTTAGCCCGGAAAGGAGAAAAGCAATTCTTTGTAGATGAAGACCTACTTATGTGTATGACATCCACGCTTAACACTGTTTCTCATGCCCTGGTTGTGCCCACATCCCTTAGGCGCAAGTTTTTAGTCTCTGCCCACGATGGCTTAGGTCACGGTGGCGTGAATTCCACCAGTTCCTTAATCAACCGGCACTTCACCTGGACAAACCTAGCTTCCGATGTCAGGGACCACGTCAAATCCTGTGCCAAATGTGTTCGTTTTAATAAGTCGGGTCCGAAGAAATTGCCAATGGTAGAACCTGAGATCATTTCTCAGAGATGTGAGAAACTAGCTTTCGACATTGTTGGACCTTCACCCGTTTCCAAGCGTAAATTTAGATATATCCTCACTTGCTTAGAACTTTCTTCAGGATTTCCCTTTGCCATTCCCATGGTTTCTTACACTTCGGAAGAAACGGCGAGAGCCATTCTGTCCGTCATTTCAGTGTTGGGTACACCCCTTACTATCCTGACAGACCAAGGTTCTAATTTTATGTTGGTTACTTTGTCCCACCTGAAACAGAAACTTAATATGTCCTCAGTTAGAACTTCTGCCTATCATCCCCAGTCCAGTGGCCGACTGGAAAGGTTTCACTTGACTTTGAAGGCAATGCTCTCCAAATGTATTGAGAACAGGCAAGATTGGCCCCTTGCACTCGACCTTGTGCTGTATTTTGCCAGAAACATGCCAAATTCCAGGCACGGCTTTACCCCACATGAGTTGCTCTTCATGAAACCTGCTCCTCTCATCCTATCTTCCTTGAAATCTCTTTGGTCATCCTCATCTGACCCTTCACTCAATCTTCCACAGTTCATTGAAGATCTCGACAACATTCTTTCGTGTCAGACACACCATGTAAAGTCCTCTCTTTCCTCTAAGTCCCTATCTAAGCGTGTGTCAACAGAATCGGCACTTGTAGCCAATTTCAAAGTTGGTGACACTGTGTATAGGAGGAACCCAGGTCTGAATAAATGCTTAGAAGCATCCTGGGACGGACCTTTAGTTGTCAAACAGCTGCTCCCACCTGTCAACTGTTCTATTGCGCCCAAGGACAAGAAATCCAAACCCAAAGTAGTGCACTTGTCCCAAGTGAAGAAATATTTACCAGTTTACCGAACTGTCCTTGTTCCAGACGAGTTAGTTGTTGACGAATTCCCCAAGTCAATCAACACCTCAGAGCCTATAAAATTAACGCCTGAGCAACAATCCCAATTAGAGACTGTCTTAGGGAATTTCCCGTCTGTGTTTACTGACAAACCAGGCAGCACACCTTTTGTAGAGCATTCCATAACTGTTACCAGTTCCACACCTATCTGGTCACCGTCCTACTCTATTCCTCTGGCTCATCAAGAAGCTTTTAGAACTGAGATTGAATCCATGTTAGAATTGGGAGTCATTGAAACCTCTGTTTCTAAGTGGGCGAGTCCGCCCATCCCAGTCAAGAAAAAGGATGGAGGCATTCGCATTGTGATTGACTTTAGAAAGCTGAACCAAGTCACGGTTAGAGAACCCTTCACAATGCCGTCCATTGATGATATTTTGTCTCACCTTGGTAATGCGACCATCCTTTCGAAAATGGACCTGCTTAAAGGTTTTTATCAGGTGCCCATGGAAGAATCTTCTAAACAATACACGGCTTTTACCTGCTTACAGGGAAAATTCCAGTTTCGTGTTATGCCCTTCGGGTTAACTAATGCACCTTCGACCTTTCAATTGCTTATGCAATCGGTGCTTCGAGGTTTAGAACGCTTCTGCTTACCATACATTGACGACCTTGTTCTCTTTAGTTCCTCCTTTGACGACCACTTAGCCCACATTTCCGCCGTTCTGTCCCAACTCAGTGTAGCAGGCCCAACGGTTAAGCAGGAAAAGCGTTCTTGGGCGTTTGCATCCTTCGACTTTCTCGGTTTCCATGTTGGTAGGCAACGCCTTTCAATTCCTTCTGACAAAGTTTCTTCTATTACCTCCTACCCTTTACCTCTTACTAAATCTAATCTTCGTTCGTTTCTTGGACTGGTGTCATTTTATTCACGCTTCATCCCTCAACTCTCTCACCATACCACTATCCTCAATTGCCATACGACGAAGACTATGCCTAACAAGTTTGTATGTGATGACGACTATGTCAGTTCACTCAAAGCCATTATTCATTTCATCTCTAATCACTCGTCACTAATCATTCTGTCACCTAATGATGTTCTCTCTGTGTTCTCCGATGCCTCTTGTTTGGGCATCGGAGGTACTCTATGTGTTTTTAGGGACGAGCATTGGGTCCCAGCCGAGTTCTATTCGAGACAGCTGTCCCCAGCAGAGAAAAACTATGTCATCCTAGACCTAGAAGCCGCTGCTCTGTTGGCGACCATCGAACATTTCAGATTTCAGTTGGCCGGTCGCTTCTTCAAGGCGTTCACCGACCATAGACCACTTGTGAACATCCTATCTGGCCCCGCCCCTTCCTCTCGCCTGACGCGGTGGAAGATCAGACTGTTGGAATACACCTTCGATCTCCATCACATCCAAGGCGCAGCTAACCCAGTTGCGGACGCTCGCTCCAGACAGTCTTGGCCAAATGAAGATCGGCCATGACAGTCGTTTAGAACTATCGAACTGTTGAACTATTTGCATGTATCTAAGGTTTGTTTACTTACCTATTGTATCATTAACACTTTGCATCCTATTTCTATCTACACGCTCTCGCTCCATTAGGGGGGGGAGATGTGGTGGTACGGGGCCTCCACATTCACAGTACGCACACACTTCAATCATTACGAACTCTTTCCGTTTAACAATAGCGTGTTTATCTATTTATAATTCCTCATCACACACACCACCACCTGATCATTATGTCACCTAATACGCATGCTCGTGGGTTTCCTATATCATGGCCTGCGGGTATGCGCAGCCTTTCAGTCGTGCCTCGTTGAATCTTTATCAAAGCGAACTCTTGCCACTCGCTCGGGTTGATAACCGGGGGTTTGAAGGCTTTAGAAAGCCTCGGGAAGCTAGCGTAGAGATTTGGCGTGACTCAGGTGGCAGCCTATACCTGTCCCGACCGGCCATCCCACCACATAGAGACGATGGAAGGCGACGTAGGTATCAAAAAGGAAGGCGAAAGTACTGAAGAGAAGGTAAAGGAGATTAATTGTAGCTGGAAAGCAGATAGAATCGGCGAGGTATAAATTGAATATTATCAAAAAATACATTTAGTCTCAATATTCCAGGACTTAAATTTGAACTATCTGAACATTACATTTTTATGTGTTTTGAAACTTACACTGCCTGAAAAGTGTCCATTGACAAAACCAAAACAAAATTGTAATTTAGTGTACAATGTGTTGATTCATCTACAACAGCCTTTTAAATTTTTTGTTTACTCTAATTACCAAGACAGTTTACGGATTTTGTATGGTTGTAAATGTACTCTTTTCACCCTGTGTTACCTATCATAAAAATATAATATATCCTATGTGGACAGTCATAGAGAGAGATGCACGATATATGATTATACATTAAATAAATTGTCATAACATATAATTATTGGACTATGTGTAGTGATAATAATGACTGTGATAGAAGAACAGCTAATGGTATATTATTCCCTTACATCATTAAATTATAGCTTGGTGCTAATATTAAATTATGTTTATCAAGCCCTGTTTACACTGGGATGTTCAAGATATTATCGCTAGTTATTCTATTATTAAGAGTTCACACAGTAGCTATGTAGAAATATTTTCCAAATAATTAATTAAAAAGATGCTATTGCACTTTTTTGAAAGCTAACCTTTAAGTCTTATTTATTTCATTTTATTAATCTAATGCCGAAACTGAAACTATAAAACAATCTATTCTATAATGCAGTATTATATACGTGCATAAATTGTGTGATAGACAGTTAGGATGCAGAATGTAAAGTTAAAATAACTAATACGTACTGATAAGAATTGTATCTAATCTCAACTTGAATCAATGAATATTTTATTAGTTGGTAAAAACAACTTTATACTCGTAATGACAACTTCTAGTTAGAATGTAATGACAATAGCTAGTTTGAACCGGAAATGATAAATACTCTGTTTAAGTAAAGCTGTGTTCAAAAATCAATTCATAGAAGTATTATGTAATTTTGTTAACAATCAAATATAAATTTATTTAAAATACTCAATTTTAGCACTAGCCATATTAGTCAATCACACATGAAAATTCTCTGCAATAAAAGTACGTGTTATAAACAATGTGAATTATTTGTTTCAGCCATAAACTATACATCAGTTATTACTAACCTAAGCAGCATCAATATCATTTTATTGTAACCTATGCTGTATTGATTAGTTGCATTCTATTTCAAGCTATAGTCAAGATTCTGAACTTGTACATAGTACCGAATTGCCACTTAATGGCAATAATTTCAATGGATGAAATAAACCAACTTTTTATAATGTATGACATTTGTAAAGAAAACTAAAATTTGTCCATTGATGATGACTTCTTATTCTTCAAATATTAATAGTCTCATACATATCTAAGAAAGAAGTGAATTCAGTTGCTGAAAATAGTTAAAACATTACAATCTGAGTCAACAGCTTACCATCATTATATTCAAGTCATTTGCAATCATATGATTATCAGCAGCAATATCCCTCTATTTTGTCTTTTAATAGAAATTTATAAAATGTTATTGTTTTAACCTGGACCACTAACAAATAGGACAAATTGCTTTAGATGTACCTTTTGAATGTTGACTTGAACAGTGTCATATGCAGCATACTATGCATATATAGGAAACAAATATTCAATAACAATATAATCTGATAATACTGTGTCTTGTAAGTAAAAACGGATATAAAAATAAATTGTAATAAAAATTAAGTCATTCACCTTATATACACTTAGCTATGTAATATATAACTTAATTTCTTTCTCAGCCATATTTTATATAAAAATAAATTGTATAAAAATTAAGTCATTCACCTTATATACACTTATGTAATATATAACTTAATTTCTTTCTCAGTCGTATTTTACTTACTAGATGTATTCTCTCTTTTAAAGCTTTTCTATGTAATATGTAATAAAATACATTAGTCAGAACGTTTTAAGTTCATAATCTCTCTCCACTTAATTATTACATAACTCATAAACAGAATATTATTTTTCTACCGTTGCAATGCCTATGTACAATATAGATCTTTAGCTACTTTATTATATCACTATTCAACAATCATTATTAAAAAAGCTGTAGAAAAGATGTATAAATAATAATTAATAATACGTATCACTAAAATTTAATATGAAATAATTACATTCTTTGCATTTAGATTAAGTTAGAACATTCCATATTCACACGTGCATTATGTATATAAAAATACATTATTAGTATGAATCAACCATTTAGCAGCAGCAATTTGTTACAATTTTACTAAATAAATTGACTTTAATACCGAAATTCTCACATAAACCAATTAATTCACTAAAGATATCACAAATATACATATTGCTACAATAATTAATATTTACAGATTTTACTACTTACTGGTAGTTGATGTTGTATGTAGTGTGTCATACCAGAACCCTATTCCCCAAGTTTTATTTTGCATTGAATATTCTTATTATAATTATGATAAATGTACAGTCATTCGGCTACTGTTAATAATGCTATAAAACTGTATCGTAGATGTTCTTATCAGCTTACATTCTAAATAAAAATATTATGCAGAGATTTGACCATTATAAGTAATGAGTATATAATAAGTATTATTGAATTTTATAAAAATATAACAAATTTAATTTCAATATTCCAGCTGACTTACATTTGAATTGTTGGAATATTAAATATTAGTTTCTTATTAGAGACATTTAATACATAAATAATTACATTTGTACATGTATGTGTTCTGAAACTTACCTAACATAAAAGTAGAATATATCCTGTGTGGGCAGTCATTGAGTGCTATAGTGATGTTGTGTACTGTACTGTTATCAGTGTTGTGGATGAGATCTTCCTGTGTGTAAGATTCAGGAGGATAAACTGTTATCATGTATCTTGAAGTATTGTAGTAGGATGGTGTCCATGTTACTCTATAACTGGAGGAACCTCTGGTAGTTGGGGTTAAAATTATTGCTGATGGTATTATGTTGGACTCTGTAACAACAAAAAAGAAGTTATATGTGCATTATTAAGCCTACAATAATGAGATGCAGAATATATATAAAACTAGATATCTTCACAATGTTATTTTTAGGTATGTGTCCTAGTATCACATTGTGTTATCTCATGGCTTTATTGTGCGAGCTCAGAACCCTAATGGTTATAGCAACCTGGCCAGGCTTACCAGTTCTAGCCTTTAATTTTAATTACGTACTTATCAGTGACATATTTAATTAAATAAATGCCATTGTCTAGCTTTCTAAATCAGCTTTTACTGGCTAGGATACTCAGCTAAAGTTAACATTGGACCAACCGATAGAGAAATTAATATAATGGAAAAAGGGATAAGCATGAAGTTTATAAATTTTAATATAGTCTGTCTAGATTGGATGACGGTATTAAAAAAAATTTAACTTGCATTAAACTTAAAATGTAAAGCGTACAACTCATATAGAGTTAATAAACAATTCATAAATTAAAATAAATCACTGACTGAAAAGAGTCCATTTGACAGCCTTAATAAAATCCGTAAACTGTGCTGATAATTAGAGTTGACAAAAAGTTTGCAAGGCTGTATAGGTTATCAAGCTAGTTGTTGTCAACTCATTACACACTAAGTTACGATTATGGTTGTCAATGGACATAACTTTACGTAGTCAAAAGTGTTTGAAAATATTTCACTATCAAGCTATGTTATGCTCACATGAAATTGAATCTTGTATATAATCCATAGAATGATGATGTTGCATCAAAAACAAATATTATTAAACATAATTATTATAGCTTTTGTATTAGGTTTTGGGAATAATGACTATATAGGACAGCAGCTTACTTCATTTTATTGTTCTTTTATGCTCATATTAAAAACCTGCATACGCTGGGATACTCCAGATAAATCTAAATAAATTATTTTACTACTAAGTGTTCACTCTCATTTAAACAACGATTGTAACAGTACGAAACAATATCCAATAAATTTTATAAAAATGTTATTGTACCAGTTGAAAACCATCCTCCTCTATTTTCTAATTATATCTTTTCTTGATAATCTAATGCTGAAACTGAAGCTATAGAACAATCTATTCTAAAATACACTGCATGTGCATTGTTTATAAACTGTGTCTTGGACAGTTATGATGCATATTGGAAAATTATAATAACTTACACTTATTTACAATTGCTGTAATCTAATCTTGAGTTGAAATAAAAACATAAACACACTTTTTACTTGTAATAACAAAAACTATTATGAATTTGAAATACGAAATACTTTATGGAAGTATAGCGATGTTAAAAATTGACTCTTAATTATTATGAAACTGGTGCAATTAATTATTTAAAGTACACACTTTTTCGCACTCATAGTATTAGTAAAATCCCATGAAAATTCTCTTTGATGAAATTATAATTTGTATAAAAATGTACCAAATAGCCTAAATTAGACTATGAATGACATGAACTAGACATTGAGATTCAACATAACTATTACTATCATTAAGACATTAATATAATCTGAATAAGTAACAACACTGTCCATGATGATGACTTCTATTCTTCAGCTATTAATAGTCTCATACATATCTGAGAAAGAAGTGAATTCAGTAGCTGAATATTTAGAAAGCATTAAAATCTAAGTAAATGGCTTACCATCATTTTTCAAGTCATTTGTAATCAAATGATTATCAGCAGTAATTTCCTTCTATATTTAGAAATGTTGGATAATTAGCTTGAATAAGCATTCAATATTATATTGGTACTATAATAGAAATGCACAAAGTACAATTTTTCTTTAATTGTACCTTAACTATTACAAAATGAATCAATACAGTGTTAATTTTATACCATTTGCATGTTGGCCTGAACAGTAGCATATGCAGTATTCTATGAGTATAGAAAATTGCAATTATAATATCTTCATTCAATAGTGATACCTGATAACTATCTGTCTATATAAGCAAATAAAAGTATTTGCTCAATGTAATAGATACTTTACCTGAAATAAGTCATTCAACATAATATCAGTCTGATATCTATGCCTTCTACAACATGAAATTTTAGCATAACTATTGGATTATCATTAACAGTCGGAGTCAATTACTTCTTATTGATACAATATCATAATCATACCTTGCTTGTTAATATCTGTGAATGTTTTAATTGGGAGGATTTCTAAAATAAGTGAATATTATTTTTTTCTATCAATAAAATTATATAACAATAATAGCTAGTATTTTTTCCTACTCTTACAAACCTTTTTATGGCCACTGTGTTCAGCAAACCAGAAAGAAAAAATTACTGACAAATAATATTGTAATATTAATATGTTGATTATCATGAAATCTTACTGTGATGGTTGATCCTTAACTTTGCCTGAAATAAAAAATGGCAATTGTTATGTGATAATAACATGAACTTCTGCTTACTTTTCCTCTTCATTGTGATTGTAAATATTACTATTATTATGACATGAATAATGATGGTCAGAAGACATGTCACAGCTACACTCAGTATTGTTGATAGTGAAGGGCTAGAACATGTATTTAGTACTTCATTTTTGCATTGCTCACACACACTCAGAGAATCCTGGACATCAGACTGAAATGTACAATTGACTGGATCAAAATTATCATTGATATTTAGTGCAGCATCTAAAAAATTTTTAAAATGCAAATATTTCGCAATAAAAATTTGAAACATAATAAACTTGTTCATATTTACCAGAAAATAATTACTTTCATTGTATTTAGTTTAAACTAGCTATATTCTAATTCAATGTATTTCTTGCACATTATAATTGCAAAAAAAGTTGCAAGTATTGTGAAGGAAAGAGGAGGGGGTTGAATATTACTTCAGTAAATGTTGCTCCCAAATTTCCCTCACTAGAGTTCTTGTGAAGTCTTTTGTATATTATGTCAAACTCAAAAATTCCTCTAAGGTTGATTATCAAACATAAAAACTGTCCAAAATACAAATTAAAAGTCATTTTATACAACAGTAATATGATAATGAATGTTTGATATGATTGGTTAATAAAAAAAATGCACTGTCTATAGTTACCAGTGTGATTCTACAGTCACCAGATAATGATACCATAGCTACAGATATGCATGTTGATAAGTTGATAAAGACGTGAGTAGTAAACGGAATCGTCTTACCTTCAGATTTGTCTTCAAGAAAAAAATTTATTAAAGCTCAAATCATTATCAGATTTGTCTTCAAGAAAAATTTTTATTAAAGCTCAAATCATTATAATTTTGACTTACTATTTTGGGCTTTTTTCCATGCTAAGAATATAGCTGACACCCCACCTAGAATTAATAAAGTTAATGCCCCAACTACACCAATAATTGCTCCCAATAGTACAAAGGTTGATGACTTCTCCGCAGATGATGTAATATGGATTGTTGAGTTCATTGGTGATAAGTCTAAGATTTTTTAATTAAGAGTGTCAAGTCAACTAATCGAGACAATATCAGAGGGGAAAATTATTATTGACGGATTTATGTTATTAGATTAGCTACAACTGAAAGACAGAATAGAGGACAATTTGATTTAAAAAAAATTGACATTAAATATGCAACATTGTTTGTAGTCTCCATGGCACTGTAACATTAGATAGCCAAGTATTTATTCTCATACAAGTTTGTATCGATACAAGTTTGAGTAATAACAGAGTCCTATTATTGGGTGTATTACTTCTTGGTTAGTATGCAATGCTAACATGATAATAATAGCAAGTTTTTCTAAAAGCAAAATATTATGTTCATTAGCTATATATTACATATTTAGCTATGTTATGTATACACTTACATATGACAATTGACCACACAAGCTAGCCAGCATACTCACCATTTATGGTTGCTGTATTAGGAACATTAGGTACGCTGTTTGATTTGTTGTTAGAACAATGCACAGTCTCATTATGTAATTGTTCTCCAGTCAAAATGCTGCAATCTATTGATTAAGCAATGGAAAGTTTGTTAGCACAATAAATTGTTTACAGAGTACATAAAATATATTGAAGATTGTTTAACCACTTCAATAAAAAGATAACATAATGAAAATAATAATAATAGTAATAATAATAATAATAATAATAATGAAGCACCAAAGGTGCGAACCCTCAGCGCTACTAAACACTACCTAGCTATTACAATATAATCTCAGACCAAAAGAACAAGCAATCTGTTAGCTATTTTAATCAGGCATCAATATAGCTCAAGCAATGAGAATGGAAACCCTGTCTTCATAAGAGAAGAAGATAAACAGCAAGAAACATACTCTGGTACTGTATACATTTTCAATGCTAGGGGGCATTACCCACACAAGCTAGTACATAGGAAAAGCAGTAAGCTTCACATTTTCTCTACAATTAGCCTGAAATTCAAAAATTAGCACAAAAAAAGGTCCTAAATATTCGTTCTGTGTAAGTTCATACCCAAATCAATGGTTAATTGTCAGCAATCTCCAAAATCAGAGCATGACAGACAGACAGATAGATAAACCAAACAGACAGGATGACTAGTATAACCCTCTCACGCATGCGCACGAGGGTTAATAATAATAGTAATAATAACTAGTGATGTGATGTGCTTAAGCACAAAGGGCAAGCGAGCTGGTTTGACTGAAATTCAAATTTGAATGCCAGCTGCTAATAATATTTCTTTGTTAGTTAAAATATTTTTGTTTAATTATTTATGTTATTCTTTAGCAACGCACAACACTTGTTCACTGAATATACCATCACAATACTTGCATCTATTTTCTCCACAACTTGACTATTGGACAATTGATTTTTAAGGGGTAGCTAAGCAATAAAAATTTAAAGCATGATATGGTTAGAGATTGATAAACCAAAGGATTCTTAAGCTAACTGCCTTTCTACACTCTGGTGAAGATTCTCTGCTGTATCTGAGCTCTAGTAGATAAAGCATCGTATTATATTCTCAGTGACTTAACTGTTGAACAATGGTTTTCTAGTAAGACCAAATCTGTTACACGAGGCGTATAGCTGGAATAAGCAGCGCATTAACCAGGGTAACTTATCACCACCACTAATGAGTAAAAGGTGAAGTCTGCTAAGTTTGTAAGACTTAACTGCAAACATCTATCCTCCTCTGTCTCCTAGCTCTTAGCCTTTATTTTTCCTGGCATTATTTTGAAGTCTTTTTTCTTTCTCCCAAATTTCTTGTGCCCGCACTAATGTTACAGTTTTAAAGTAGCCTCTGGGGATGGACATGCATTGTCCTCTGTGAATTTGCCATAATATTTTTTTTCCACCCTAGATATCTTCTCAATGATATATTTAGGTACATGACCTGTGAAAAACTCACAATATTTCACAGTTGCTATTTCTGCATGTACTGTGCAAGCTCATTGTCCCTGTAGCTATAGTAACTAAAATTGTCACTTTTCCTGGTTTTAGCTACGTTCTTCTTGAGTAGTCCTCTAGTAGTACTAACTACAGCAGTGGTGGAATAAACCACTTGTTACGCTTGTTAGAGTGATATGGCCAGATATTTCACTCTCAAGCTTTATTTTCACTCGCCTCTGTCTTATGAAAATAAATTAGCCTGCTTGTGAAGCATTTCTCCATGTCACACTCTGACTCATGTAATAAGTGTTGTATATATTAGTACCAAAATTGCAATTGAGACTCGTTAGTGAGAGTCTTGCCTCGCTCGGCCAATAATAATAATAATTAATAATATTTATTACAATTATTATTATTACAGTTATTAGTGTTATTATTATTAATTGTTATTATTATTTTGTTGTAGTTATTATTATTTTTATTACTTAATTATCTTTATTATGGACTAGGTGATAATTATGTACTTAACTACTTACTGGTAATTGATGTTGTAGGTAGTGCGTCATCCCAGAAGTCTAATCCCCAAATCATATTTATGCATTGAATAATCTTATTATGTAATAATTGTACAGTCATTCGGCTACTGTTGGTAATGCTGTAGAAAAGTATTGTAGATGCTTCTACCAGCTGACATTCTAAATGAATAAAGATATTCGTTCATTAAAAGTCATGAGTAGTTAATGTAATTATTATTGAATTCAATCTTTAAACTTCAACAGTTACATTTGAATTATCTGAACACCAAATCCCAGTGTTTGTTTAAGAAAAAAGAACTATAATAATACATAAGCAATCACATTTGTATGCATTTTGAATCTTGCCTAATATAAAAGTAGAATATATCCTGTGTGGGCAGTTTTTGAGTGCTACAGTGATGTTGTGTACTGTACTGTTTTCAGTGTTGTGGATGAGACCTTCCTGTGTGTAGGATTCAGGAGGATAAACTGTTATCATGTATCTTGAAGTATTGTAGTAGGATGATGTCCATGTAACTCTATAACTGGAGGAACCATTTGTAGTTGGAGTTAAAACAATTTCTGTTAGCTCCACACTGGATTCTATAAATTATTAATATTCAATTTAAAAATTACAACCATTATGATGATAGCTTTTATCAGAACATTATAACGATTCCAGTAGTTAATATTATAGGATTTTCCCAGTATTGTACCACAGAAATAGTTACCATTACTCCATAGGCACACACTCTGTGTTGTAACACACTCACTGTGTTAAGTGTTATGACAAGTGGAATATTTCACACTTCATTTTAAGCCCTCTTATAGCTAACTATTATTAACTTTAATCTCACTGTCTCTCAGGCTTTATTTATACATAATGACATAATGAAAACGCTAATTGGCTGTGAAAAACAAGACTTTGATGCAAGTTGAATTATTATTTAATGTTTATTCTGAGTTATCAAGAAGGAAGATGAAATTTTATTTGTTATTTTTTCTGATTCATCATTTTACTTACTATTGAGTGGGTAATAAGTGAGGATGTCATCATTGCATCTTATAGTTGCAGAAAGTGTAGCTTCAATAGTCAGGCTGGTCAGAGTGAAGGATGAATTACCACCAAGTAGTTGAGCTCTTACAACAGTAGTATCTAGTCTAACAGATTTCATCCTCTGTTCTGGAGCAAACACTACATGGAAACTTAAAACTGAAGATCTGTGGCCACTACTGATACTAGTGACTGTCCATGCAGCGAATGGAAGTTGTTGGGAGCATACAAACTCAGCTACATCAGAGTAACACAGAGTCCTAGTCCTGTTCACTTGGTGCAGATCAGCAAAACTATTACTACAAAGAAATATCACAGCAAGCCAAAGCCGGAACATGTCTAGTAACATGATATGCTCAATAGAATCTTTAAGCTAACAATTTTTAAAAAGCATCGATTTAAAACACAAACTTCCTACTTGAAATATTTCATTCAGGAAGTGGGGAAAAAAGGTATGCTTACAGTACTATTGACCAAGTTGAGCAACACAATGTAATTATATTGATTAAAAACAATATGTAGCTATTAGAAGAGAATTTAAAAATTTCAGATTATAGAATCATTTTAGTATGAAATATTTAAAGGTAATTATGACAGAACTACCTATAGAAAATGAATATATTCAATCAGCTTTGTGATCATTGAAACTTATTGAAAACCAATTTGAGGTATTTTTTTAAATAATTTATTAGTGTGATGGTGCTTTCAATTAAAATGAATCATTTCCTGTTTGCACTAATACAGATTCAGATATAATTCCCACATTAATAATACATGTTAATTTTATAGTGGCTGATTACTTGCTGAAAACCTATATAATGGTTACATCATCTAATAGATTTCATAGTGCATAAAAATATACTACAACTATCAAATTGTAACTTCTCTACCAGTCATCATTATTATACTCACATATTTAATTAACCTCAATTTTGTAAACATACCTAAGTGTACATATTTAACTGACATACAGATACCATGCAGACATTTTGGCAAATAACTTCTTTATGACATAAAGATCCAGTTTTTATAAAGCCAAAGTTAATGTTTCATTTTTGCTAATAAATATTTATGACTTCATAATGCATTTTAATTGAACGCTACATTATTAATCAAGATTTTTTCACATAATAATATACATTTTAATTTTTTTTTCATCCTAAACTGCAAAATAAATAATATGATGATTTACTTTGGCTAACAACACAGCATTATATCTAACTATACTTACTATAAAGCTGTACTTACTTTCTAACAATATTACACACCAATAGTATTTGAGTTCAACGATAACAAACAGTTGTGGTGAAATTATATACTTTAATTATAATTGTGTATTTATCAACATTCACCAATCACAAAAGTACGCAAACTTATAAACCAGGAATTACTTTAAATTGTACTGTTTTTTCCTGTACTTTCAGTACAGGGCAACTATTCTGTACACTTTCCTGCACTTTCCATACACTGCTTTGCACGACTTAAGGACATGTGCAGGAAAGCATACCGGAAATGTGCCTTGTACTGACTTCAGGATATGAGATTTCTCGGGAAATTCATCGGTTCTTTCAGCTGGTCTGCTATGTTCCTATAGCAGGAAATTCAGCTTTATATATAATGTAAATATTCAGCTAATATTACATATTTTATATGATGACTAACTGTATACTGATATCAGTAACGGCTACTACTATGAACAAATACAGCAGTATTACTTATAACTATATCATATATGTGAAAAATAGTAACCATAGTAATTCTTCAGGGATTACTTGTGAAATTATGTCAAATAATTCTGGAATTGTAAATTGTGTAAAAGCATAGCAAAGTATGACCATAACCAGTAATTTATTGTTTGCTAGAATCATTATGTCATAATGATTCTAGCAAACAATAAATTATGAATGAAAATATTAAGTTCACTTAATGTGGTAATTTAGACTTCTATATCCTAAAGGCTCCTAGTATTGACTATCTCAATTGAAACCATGGAGATGCTTATCTGCAAGACATAACATCTATAATCTACCTTACATGAATTATGGTAAACAGTTCTTATCGCCAGTCATATCACAGAACATCAAAGTTTAGTTATTAAAACGATAGTGTTGTGCTTACAATAACTTACAATTAAAATGCTTATACAGCCAATAAATGAAATTTATAGTTTTCAGTTTTTAATTAGTCTGTCTAAATAGCAACATGTAACTAATTTGTGATGGTGGTTTTGCATAAAACCTATGCATAAGAATTTTTAATATTAGAAAAGCAATAATTGTTGTAGGCTTAGGAACTCATAGTGGAATTTATATGTTAGTCTAGATAAAGTATTTACAAGAATTTTAAATAAACTTTATAATATTGCTGTATTCATTATACTAGTTATTGTTATGCCAACATTTTGTTTAACGGCCTCTTCTCCTAAAGCTGAATGGTGTAGGGGGAAGGTGGGGTTGGGCAAAGAATAGAGTTGGGAGAGAGAGATATTATCCTGATGGTTTTACTGTTTGTTTACCTGATTTCAAACATGTCTACATTGCATCCACTATTATATTTTATTCTTAATAGCAAAGTCATTGACAAATACAATTAACTTTATGAATAATGCTTGCACATGTAATCGTTTTCGTAATTATAATAGTACTGACCACAGGAGTGCATGTGATGGCAGAGATGCTTTCAAACAATATAGCGGCACACTTTCACAGATGCATCATTACAGTCACCAAGGTAGGCAGGATGTTTGCACTTGTTGTAAAAATATATATCAGAGCTTTCTCTCTGAATGAAAAAGTTTTAAAAGTCCCATCATTAACTCTTGCAATGCAATTCCCAAAAATCTAAGTTTGCAATACATTGAGGAAGTTGGAATAAGCATAGTTTTGAACAGCAACAACAATTCTAATATGGAATAAAGGATTTCTTACATGAGAATAATTGAATAATTAAAGTACAGTAAAGTCAACATGATATAATACATCTCAGTCTGGCATTATTTAACATTATATTGCCCATGTCACACAACATTTAATCTTTTCACTCTGAATATAAGTATAATTATGTAGCAGTAATACCTTAGGATAACAAGCTTGATGAAATATGCAGTAGCTATATTTCGATAACTTCAATAGAATCATAAATGTTAATATATTATTATTACTTTTTTCTTCCATTTTCCTTTTAAATAGCAATGAAAAAATTGGATTTTTTGCTAGTGGGGGGAGGGGGAGCATTATCGTGAATCAATGAAAAACTGTACCATCTAAAAAAAATTGCTAATTAGGTAAAATATTACTTTTGAAATTTTTTTAACACTTGTAGTGTTACATGCACCAGGGTTTTATACAGGATATCTAAGGTAGGAGTAAATGGAGAACCTGAATAAAAAGACCACATCTTGCAGGTTTATTGAATAAATTCACAAACTCCTAGAATATATTATAGTGGAAGCAGTAAGACTAAGAAATTCTTCAATTTTTTAATACTCATAACTAGTTTTATCAAAATTGTATCAAAAGTGAAGGTAATACTTTACACTTAGATGAGAATCAATATTATATGTAGGTTCAATGAAGGCAATGGGGAAGAAAAAAATGTAACTTGAAATGGAGAAAATACTAATTTTAGTTTAGAAGGCATAAGTAAACTAAAGAATAATATTTTTCTACGGAGGGAAAATATGCTTGAAAAGATAATACACCTTTCTCCATGTTGCTATGTATACAGAACTTTCATTAACTTTAAATGAAATATATGCTGCTGTATATATTTTATATTTTTGATACTTACTTGTCTGATCTTGCTACCTTTTTTTTGTAGTGACATGTTGTTTAAAATCAGTTTGAATTGCACGTGATGCTCTACCTAGTAATTTATTATAAAATTAATTTGTGTTCCACTTCCTGATTCAATGCTTTAAAAGGGAAAGCTAATATGATACATTTTCTTAGCATTTAGAGTGATGTAAATTTACATATTCCTTTTAGTTGATCATGTTAATCAACATGTACTGGATTTGGCTTTATTTGATCTGTCTTTGCAACACATCCTTTGCTGATTTGTACCAAGTGAACAGGACTAGGACTCTGTGTTACTCTGATGTAGCTGAGTTTGTATGCTCCCAACAATCATCATTCGTATCATGGACAGTCACTAGTAATGGCCACGAAGCTCCAGTTTTAAGTTTCCATGCAGTGTTTGCTCCAGAAGAGAGGATGAAATCTACTAGACTAGATACTACTGTTGTAAGAGCTCAACTAATTCGTGGTAATTTATCCTTCACTCTGACCAGCCTGACTATTGAAGCTACACTTTCTGCAACTATAGAATGCGGTGATGACATTCTCACTTATTACCCACTCCATAGTAAGTAAAGTGATGATCAGAATAATAATATGAGAATATATCAAGTTGTAATCCACTTCATTAGGCATTTTCTCTCTTTTACAAGCTTCATTTTCAGACCAGCTATTATAATCTTCTTATTTTGTACCATTTAACAAGGAGAGACAAGAGATCTAATGAATACCATAGGGTTGAGAATGAAATGGGAAATAGTCTACTTGTTATAAATCTAATAATTATTTATGTTAGCCATACTTTAAGTAAGCATACTAATTACACAAGTAAAGACCACAAGTCTGCCTTTAAGAACTAGAGAAGTTCATATGATTCATTTAATTATACTTTGAGAGAAAAGTTTATACAACCATTTAATCTTGTGTAAATGTGCAGAATTGTTGAATGATGTACTGCACAATCAGTCAAATTTTACTCTAAGTAAAGCTACTCACAATTGCTTTAGTAGTGGTCCTTATATTAAACTACTTTAAAATACAATTATTAAGCTTGATATGAATATTATTTTTAGTGTCAGTGAATATTACTTTCCTAACATTGAATAAATGTTATTCAAAGTTTTAATATAATATTTTACTCATAGAGTCCAGTGTGGAGATTTCAAAAATAATTTTAACACCAACTACGAGAGGTTCTCCCAGTTATAGAGTAACATGGACACCATCCTACTACAATACTTCAAGATATGTGATAACAGTTTATCCTCCTGAATCCTACACACAGGAAGATCTCATCCACAACACTGATAACAATACAGTACACAACATCACTATAGCACTCAATGACTGCCCACACAGGATAAATTCTAAATTTGCATTGAGTGAGAAAAAATACGAAATAATTTATATATTTCAGTTATTGGATATAATTATCAAGATTTTACACTTTGTTCCTCAATAAAAATAGATATAATTCTATTAATTTCCCATAAAATATATGCTTTGATGAGTTAAAGAATAACTTCTGAAATTACATTACTTTAGTGTTTAATATGTGTACCTTGATCAACATTAATTATTAATACAGTATGTTGACATTTTGCCAATTGGTTGCTAAACTTTTATATAATTGAAGACAGTGTGCTATACAATAGAGTTTTTCTTATGAACTTAAAATGTGCATAATAGGGTAATAAAGAGGTCTAACAGTAGAATTGTCATAGGTGAGGTATATAAAGTTTAAACATGTTTTCATTAATGTTTGATGACAAATTGGTAAATGAAGGCACAAAGTTTCATAGTGAGTGTGGTTATATGCATCACCATGCACTAGACCTATGTTAAAAGGAATAATGTCCCTCTTTTTAATGTTGAATTAAAAATATTACTTCGTTTATTTTTTCATTGGCACTACCAATATACTATATATAAATTTATAGGTTGCTACCTAATAAGCCATGCAATGATACAAATGTACATGATTACAACATCTGGAGAAACTAATGCTTCTTTATATAACAGTAAAACAATACAATGCATCAACAGTACCTGGAATGGGCTACCAGCAGATGGTAAAAAAATAATCATCAATATTAATGTATTAATATCTATTATACCAACTCAGATGCATCATTGACATCAACAAAACGACCTGTATCTGATTCACCATCAAACACTAACAAGTCAACAAGTTCCTTGACAACATCAACCATTAATCAAATGCAAGAAAAAAAACATAAGCTTATATCAAATAAAATACTTGGAGTCATTATGTGTTCCGTCATTGTGGCTATAGCGTTAATGTCCGGGATTATCATTATTTTAGCGTTCACTGCATCAAAAAAGAACAAAATATGTAAGTTACAACTATTATACTGAAATATTGTAATATTATACATACTTTAAATGTAGATGAAAGAAAAGCTCAAAGGTAATGTATCAATTACATTTAGCTATTGGGTGCTTAAATTTTTTTTTTGCTAGAAATAAAGAAAACTTCAACAATCAGGTAAATTAAAATATGTTCAGTTATTATTTAATTTACATTTGACTAAATGTATAGGAACCAATTTATAGCCATATCTCACATCAGACTCCAAATAAGCAGAACCAAGTTTGTCAAAATATGGTATGCATGTTATTACAATTGGGCACGTAGCATTGCTACAAATAAATTAAGAAACAATACATTTAGTTTGTTATATCTTCTCATTTGAACACGTTTATGTTACTTTCTTAATGATATAATTTAAATATTTAATGTTTCAGAATCAAAATGATCTTTATTCCATTACTCAACACAAAATGCCAGATCTTCTAATTAGAGACTCAAATCCCAATGTAGGCTATGAAAAAGTTCAATTATCTTCAAAGCCTTCTAACAAGGTAATGAAATGTATGTGCTTCTTTTCATACTAAGTTTATTAATTAAAAATACTGCAATAATGAATTCATTAATTAGGAATACAATATAATACACTTGTGAGTATGTTTGTTGATTATGAATATATTCACCTATAATTTAAAAAAACGTACGAATATACATTTATAAATAATACTTGAAAAAAATGTATAATTATTATAATGAATGAATAGTTTACAAATCTAAACTTTTGTTCACAAATATAATTGAACTGCTCAAAACTCATTTTAATAGCCAGTTTTTGCCATCAATAACAACTATTATTTGAACTCTTATATTGACTTAAGACTTACATGACACTTTCGACATTTTCGTATACATGGTGTGGTGGGACAACAGGGAGACAGGAGGGTATGCTGCCACCACACAGTTGCACAGATTGCTCTCAAGCTTTCAAAGGCCTCAATTATCCAAGCCCACCCTTTTTACAAGTGTAACTCAGATAGATGATTAAGAGAACAACACAAGAGTACAACTGAATGGGCACATGCTGAGCAGGCCAATATATAAGAAGACCCACTGGGCATGTGCAAAGGTGGTTGGGTGACACAGGAAGAGGATGATGTAATGGGAAGTGATAGTTAAATGGAATGTATGGATAAGTAATTAGCTATGCATAAATAATATAATATCAAGGGCATGCTGATAATATAATGTGTTCAGATGAGGGAGTGTCCATGGGTGTTGTCCTGAAAATGTGGGGGAGTGGCTATTCCACCACATCTCCCCCTCCTTGAAAGAGTGGAGTATCCGGAGAAGATGGGAGTGGCTGCTGCTGCTGCTGGGACAGGTGTGGGAGTGGCTGCTGTGGCTGGGGCCAGCCTTGTCTTGAGAGGGAGTCTGCAACAGGGTTTTGAGCTCCTTTGATGTAGACAATGTTCACAGAGTATTCTGCAAGTTTGTGTTTCCACCGGGCAAGTTTGGATGAGGGAGGCACCCCGTCAAGGACGCCAGATAGGGCTTGATGATCCGTAAAGGCTACAAAGTCTCTACCAGCCAAATACAACTTAAAGTGTTCAATGGTTTCCAGAAGGGCTAGTGCTTCTAGCTCAGTTGCAGAAAATTTCTGCTCTCTGGAAAGGAGTTGTCTGGAGAAGAATGAGCAAGGCATCCAGGCATCAGACCTAGTCACACACAAAACACCTCCAATGCCACACAAAGAGGCATCAGAAAACACACACCGTGCTTCGTTACAATGGGGGATGATCAGTGAAGAATGATGAGTGATGGAACTAATAATTTTGTGAAAATTACTGTCGTAGTCTTCGTTCCAGGGTAGAGTGTCTGGGGAGTTTCGTTTCAACAGAGAATATAAGGGTGATGCAAGATGGGAAAAGTTGGAAATAAAACGAGAATAGAAAGTGCACAAACCCAAAAATGATCTGAGGTGAGATTTAGTGACTGGTCTTACAAAGGTGTCAAGCTGAGCAACTCTTGCTGCCGGGATGGAGATTTTGCCTTTGCCAACACAAAATCCAAGAAAATCAAAAGTGTAAAAAAACCAGCTGCATTTTGTCTTTTTGACTGTCAAGTTTGCCTGTGAAAGTCTGTCAAGAATACTTGAAATGTGTTTGATGTGGTCAGGGAAAGAAGCAGAGAAAATCACAATATCATCAATGTATGCTAGACTGAATTCTTCCAATCCTCTCAGGACCTCCTGCATGAGCAACTGAAAAGTTGCAGGAGCATTCCTGAGGCCAAAGGGCATGACTCTGTATTGGAATTTGCCTTGCAAACATGAAAACGCAGTCAGGTGCTTACTGTCATCGGCCAGTGGGACCTGATGGAACCCTTTCAAGAGGTCTAATTTTGAAAGGAACTTAGCTTCCCCAAGCTGGGAAATAATGAAATCAATTGAAGGCATTGTGAAGGGTTCAGGGGTTGTGACCTTGTTTAGTTTGCGGAATTCAACTACAATCCTTAGTCCGCCATCCTTCTTACTAACAGGCAGTGGTGAACTTGACCATGATGAGGTGGAAGGCTCAATAATACCAAGCGCAAGTAACTGATCAATTTCCTTCCTAAAGTCAGCATGATAGGCTAATGGTAAGGTGTAGGTGGGTGTCCACAAAGGTGTTGAACAGGTAAGTCTTACAGAATGTTTGACCAAAGGAGTGAGACCAGGGGTGTCGGAAAATACAGAAGGAAACTGAGATAGTGTATCATCAAGCTGCAGCTGTTGCTGCTCGGAAAGGGTCATGGATTTTTCAATACTGGGAGTATCATCCAGAAAGTCATCAATAACTGTGACAACTCTGTACACAGACAAATCTGGTGCAGGCTTGAGTTGTGAAGCATGGACCACTTGGGATTTACCTTTCTTGACGCTGCTTTTAATTGCGCAATTCACAGGGTGTAAAAGCTTGTCAATAACGTATGGACCTTCCCAGGAGGATTCCAGGCACTTGTTCAGACCGGGAACTCTCTTGAGGACCGTGTCTCCAATTTTAAGGTTGGAAAGGGCTGTGCCTTCTGCAGAAAGTCTTTGCTTTGCAAGTTTGGAACTGAGAGCTTCTTTAACAATGGAGTTTTGGCATGAAGCTTGAGTGTTGATGTCCTGAATAAATTGAGGCAGGTTCAAATTTGTCTCAGGGTCGCCTAACCAGAATGACTTCAAGGTTGACAACACAAACGCTGAAGGTTTCAGGAATAAAAGTTCGTGGGGAGTGTAACCATGTCTGCTGTGTGGCGTGTTCCTGGCAAAGTAGAGGACCAGATCAATGGAATCAGGCCAATGTTGCTTAGACTCAATGGATTTGGCTAACATAGCTTTCAATGTGGCATGGAAACGCTCAAGTCTCCCATTAGACTGGGGATGGTAAGGTGTAGTTCTTACCTTAGAAATACCTAGTTTCTGGTAAAGTAGGGACAAAACTTTGGACATAAAGTTGGAGCCTTGATCAGACAAAATTGCCAAGGGAGGCCCTGTGACTGCAATAACAGAAAGCAATGCTCTGGCAGTGTCTTCAGCAGTGTAGGTCCTGAGGGGCACCGCAAAGGGAAACCCAGATGCAAGTTCCATGGAAGTGAAAATGAATCTGAAATTGTGTTTGGATTTAGGCAAGGGACCGACTATATCTACGGCTATCTTTTCACATCTCTCAGAGATTATTTCTGGAGAGCACAGAGGGACTTTCATGCCACCACTTTTGTTGTGCTTCAAACAGTGAGTGCACTTGCTGATGTAATCTTTAATGTCAGATGCCATGTTGGGCCAAGAAAAATGTTTATTCACCAGAGACCTGGTGGTGTTTAAGCCACCATGTCCGAGGCCATCATGAGCTGTTTGTAAGACTTTGGTTCTGAGTGACTGTGGCACGACAAGAGCACTAGAGACTTGGTTGCATGTGGTAGTCAGGCACATGAGAAAACCTTTTGCAATAAACAAAGAATTCTGATGGTTCTTAGCAAGATTCCAAAGGGGTGCAAGAGATGGGTCAGACTTTTGCAGTTCAAGGAATTGCTCCTTAGATACACCGTCAAAGGTGACTGAGGGCAACGTGAGTGGTGCAAGTGATGCAGGCTGAAGAGAAGGTGTGACAGTAGGTGTATTAGGAAACGAGACAGTGACAGATTGCGAAGAAATAGTGGTATCAGTGTCAGAGATATCTACAATGTCATCCAGTGCCAAGGGTGTGGCACCTTCAGACAAATGCAGTGTGTCAGCCAACTTGTCTGCAAGGGCATTGTCTGCAGCCATGGCTCTTGTGACAGCCATGACAGGAACAGGTGTAGCTTTAACTCGCGACATCAAATCTAGCAGTTTTTCCTTTCCAAAATCAATTCCTAGCAAGAAGGTAAAGGGTGGAAGTCTGTTATCCATGGCAAGTCTACATTTGCCTTTCATGGTTGGTAAGGAAACATCAAGCTCATAAACTGGAACAGTGAATCTGATCTGAGAAATGCCAAAAAGTGTCTTTGAACCAACCGGAACCATATCTGGTGAAATAAATTTGCTAGAAATCAGGGAAACCTTTGCACCCGAATCAATGATAATATCAGTTGGGATGTCGTTGACACGACCTTGTGTGATGAATGAGTCATCTGTTTCATGTATGTTGAGGATGTCTGTGTCATTGTCATCTGTGGGGCTTGATGAATCATGTTCAATACGTCTGACTGGTCTGTCTGAGTTGTTGTTGCTGACAGGTTGTGACTGCTGTGGTTGAGATAGGGACTGAGCTTGTGGCTGGACCTGAGAGTGACTCTGTGGTTGAGGCTGAGGTTGTGTGTGTGAGACATTCTGAGATTGTGACCTGTGATCAATAGATGACACATTATTGGGACAGTTGTTGGCATAGTGTCCAAGGGAATTACACCTGAAACAAGTAACTGTGCTGATGTCTCTCCTTATGGGAGGAGATTGCGTGTTGGGAGATGCCAACAAGGGGGCTCTGTGTTGCCTATGAGAGTCGAAATGAGAGTTGTCGCTGTGAAACCTGTGACCAGAGTGATGGTGTTGGTACTGATGTTGCTGTTGCCTAGGAAAGCTGGGCTTAGAACTAGAGCTTGCATTGTGAAACCAAGAATTACAAACTTGTATGAATGCCTCGTTGGTATTGGAAGGTCTGGCGAGAATACTGTCTCTAGATTCTTGGGGTATTCCTGACAAAACAGCAATGGTTGCAAAAACATTAGACATGAACTCAATGTTTTGGTCAGTGCAATTAACTAGAAAGGGCAAACAATCCATTATCACTTGGAATTTATAACGCCAATGGTTGTACCACTGTAACATGGTCTTATGCCCACCAAGTCTGAATTTCAAGGGGAAGGAGTTCAGGCACTCGGAAAATGAATAACCACCTAAATTGAGCAAAACAATTTTCATATCATCAAAGGATGTGCAGGTAGAGACATTGTTGTAATATTCTTCCTTATACTGGCCAACTAAGACTGAGGGCAAAAACTTAATCCAACTGTGCTGAGGAATAGCTCTACTTGTTAACTCAAATTCAACCCTGTGCAAGAAGACAAAAATGTCCTCACCTTCACTCATCTTTCCGATGGCTTTGGAAAGGGATTCGAACCTGTCCATGGGTTGTGGAGATGTTGAACAAGCTGCTTGGGTTTGTCTGGACAAGAGTTGTGCAAATAACATCATCGTAGGGTCGACATCGGCCGCTTTGGCTTGTGCAGTAATGGACTTGAGCATTTGGGCTGCATCAGATTCTGGAGGTTTGGCCATTTGGGCTGCATCAGATTCTGGAGGTTTGGCAGAAGATGTGGCTTCATCACAAGAGGATGAGAGAGATTGGTGCAATGACAATCCAACTCGGTCAGTGTCTACCAGAGTGGATGCTGAGACTGAAGACAATGGTGAAAGAGTAGGTGTTGGTGAAAATGGTGAAATTGAAGCTGAAGAGGAAGATTCATCAGATTGTGCTGAAGTTTCAGAAGCAAGTGCCAGGGCCTTAACACGTTGACGCCTAGTAGTCATGGTAAAATGACACACTGAGCAAATAAAAACACAAGATTTACAGTGTCCGAGAACAACAAAATGCAACAACTACAATGCAATAATAGAAACAAGTAAGTAAAGGTAACTTGCGTTCGGCAATGGTATTCCACGTGTGTCCAATCACAGGAAGAGAGCAAGTGTACAAACAATAGGCTATTTCGAAGGTCAGCTATTTTGAAGAGTACTGTGTGTCTGTGGGTGGAAACCCTCTACACCCGAAACTGATCAGGAGTTGCCTGAAGGAAAAAGAAACAAGTGAACAACTTGAAAAAGTGGGCTTGACTCAAAAGAACTCTCAATGGATGAATTGAGGTAGACTGAAGGCGAAGTTCGTCTCCAAATCCAACAGTTTCCGAAGACACGGAATGTAGGACCACCGCTGGCACCAGGTGTGGTGGGACAACAGGGAGACAGGAGGGTATGCTGCCACCAGAGTTGCACAGATTGCTCTCAAGCTTTCAAAGGCCTCAATTATCCAAGCCCACCCTTTTTACAAGTGTAACTCAGATAGATGATTAAGAGAACAACACAAGAGTACAACTGAATGGGCACATGCTGAGCAGGCCAATATATAAGAAGACCCACTGGGCATGTGCAAAGGTGGTTGGGTGACACAGGAAGAGGATGATGTAATGGGAAGTGATAGTTAAATGGAATGTATGGATAAGTAATTAGCTATGCATAAATAATATAATATCAAGGGCGTGCTGATAATATAATGTGTTCAGATGAGGGAGTGTCCATGGGTGTTGTCCTGAAAATGTGGGGGAGTGGCTATTCCACCACACATGTATGTTAGTTTGGCAGATGTAGAATGTATAGTTCATATGTACGTGAGTGAAATGTCATCCCCTATTGAATCACCACTGTTATAAATTGTTTATTGTACATTGAATACTTTTCGGCTAATGTAGTGAATATTGTGTTTCAAAGCCACAGGTAACTCCACCCTAGCTATGTCCAAAAAACAAAAGTTGTACACAATTATGCACAATGGGGTTAGATCATTTAAAATGCAGCGTTCAATATGGGAAATTATTGTGCGCAAACGTGATGCAGAAATGCTGACAGGAAATATTAAATGCACAAAGCATATATAATTATATACACTAAATATCAAATAAAAAACTAATTTTTTGGAGCATTATGATTGAAATAATTTCTAATTGAATTGTTGTATACAGATAAATTCATCGGCTCTATATGGAACTTTAAATTGTGTGGATAATCAATCTAAGGACTATTCTAGAATGCAGTTGCCATCTACATGCATTCAGGTATATTAGTACTCTTCTAGACCATATAACAATAATTGAGTACACATTATTTTTAGCCAGCTTATACAGAAATGGACAAGTCAGTTTATGGTAAAAATGAACTGCAGAGTTGTTCTAACAAATCGAAGTTCTCAAACGTTGAAACTCGGCTAAATCATCCTGGTACGTTGTAAAGGCACAACTTTTTAAGCAAATATTAATATGTAATACAATAAATACATTTATATATTATATGTACTACATTACATATTATGTTTAGTACGTAATGAATTTACACTGACAACCATATTTGGATATGGTAGGGAAAACAGTGATATATATTAATAATAGTATACAATAACAACAACAAACACATCAAAACAACAATAATACTAATAATAGCACATTTTTATCGTTCTAATAGCCAATATTGTTAATTAAAACTTACCCAACTTTTAAACTAACAATATTGGCTGTTAGAACGAGAAAAATTGCTATTATTATAATTATTTCAGCCAAGAATGACTGAATTAACAATAATACTAATACTACCACTACTAATAATAATTAACTCCCAAATGCTATTTTTTTACAAATGAATCATTTGAACAGGTGAACTACTACCCAAAATGGAGACGTATCAAATAAGTGTACCCTATGAACTTGTTAATGACTCTATACGAAATTCAACACCACTTAACAAGACTGATGAATCAACAAAAACTCTGGAAGATGATATTTCAGTTGAAATGGAAAAGTTCCCTTTACCACAAAAATTACTACCTTACACTTCGATCAAAGTTATCACCAATAATAACCACCAAAATGGCTACCAAATAGAATAATCAAATACTAATGGTTGTTCCTATATTTTATTAATATAAGCTTGTTCAATTCCACTAGTTGTTCATTTCTTCGTTTATTAAACAATGTTAGCTAGCTGTGATATCAGTGGTGTAGACTTTGTTGTGTATGTGTCTGTCGTGTTATTGTATTTTGTGAATAAGAGTGTATATCGCAATTTTATTGTTACGGCTATTTTAATAAAATAAAAGTGTTAGAAAAGTTTTTGCTGCTATAATTAAATCTCAAATGACTTTATTACATTACTAGCTCAGTTTTTTCTATATAAGTCTGAAAACACCACCACATTTCCTGCAGTTGTGTTTGTAATTTTACGAATCAAAAATGTTATCATTTTGTAAAGTACTGCATCTTGATTTTACTCAGTTATTGATACAAATTATTATACATATCCCATAGTATTTTGTATTTGATAACCTTGTATAATGTGCTCATAAAATTTTTCTTCTCCCTTCAACCAGCAATAAATCCTCATTGCAAAGGTGATGGATGTTGTTTTAAGGTAGGGGGACACCATGTACAACTCGCCAAATTACTCTGATTCAGCAAAATATGTAATTAGGCTAAATGAATTTAATGACAGGGCATCTCCCACATCTCCTCCAACAAAGACATCCTTCGCCTGGGTTGTCTTGCTTTCCGTGATAGATGTCACTCGCCGTATTGACAGTCCTTATTGCACTACATTCTCCTTCACAGGTATGTAATCCCTAATTCAAATTGCTGGAGATATAACATAAAGTGTCTCGCTCAATTGTATAATGTTGCTGCTCCAAGACATAAGAGTAGGGCTTGTAGTTTGTGACAGACTCAAAGGAGTTACCCCATAGATAACTTTTTTTTTAATTAAAAGAAATGCCTAACAGAATCCACAATAGCCAGAGTCTCTAACTCGGTGATAGAGTTGTTCTTCTCCACTGGTTTCAGTTGCCATGAATATAAGGCCACAGATAGCTCTACATTGTTTCTCACTGCATATAGCACTCTTCCCAGACCTGTACCATGAGAATCAGTCTGCAATTTCAATGTGTCATTCTCCTGGGAGATGTGCAAAAGAATATTGCTAACAAGTATTGTTTTTAATTTGAAAGTGGCGACTGTTTCGTTCATTCACACAGCCCTAAATGACGTATCTTGGAACAGGACTGCTCCTATCTTCACAAATCCAGGAATATTTTCCGGTAATCTCCATATGTCCAAAGAAACAATCTGAGCTCTTTCACTGTCACTGCCTGAGCATACTCCACTAAATTGGCAATCTTATGTTCAGGAATTGATAAAATTTCTTACCCAATAAGGTGTCTGAATTTACCAATTTACACGTCCCAAATTCACACTTGGCTTGTTTTGCAGTCAAAACATGTTGTTGTTTTTGAGCCCTAAATACTTTCTTCAAATATATAAAAAAGGAGAGCTAGATTAAGTGATTAATTGAGAACATATAACATATATTAGTGATAATGTTTCTGATAATAGATTAATGTTTCAGTCTAATTGTACATTCCAAGATGTGATAGCTTATCCAGGGTGAGACCCAGACAGCTAGCTTGTTAACCTGTTTGTATAATCTGAAACTTAATAAGTCCTTTAGCCCAACAGCTACTGTGAAACCTCGAGTTCACTGGAAATGAGAATTTCCTCATAATTATTGAAGGATGAGGATATGTAGCTGTGAGAGTATTGTTTCATTATTTAATTCATGAAAGTGGGTAGTGGAGCATTTAGGGAACACATGTGTGTCCACAGATCTATCAGTATTCCTTGGGGAAAGAAACTAATGTGATTATTTATAAAAAAAACAAATGGTATGGTTAACTGTATGTGATTTAGTGGGTGTAGTTAGGTGGGTGTGGTTATGGCTGCACCAATCTGATTTGGCTTATTTGCGTGACTGGCTACTACATTAGATATACTACTTGATCATACAAATTGCATGTCAACCAGGCGTTCAAGGTACAACAGTATATATTAGCTATATTATATATATATATATATATTACCTGGGGAATTAATCATCAGCTTCACTAGAGCATCTTTAGATTCTTTTTGAATATATTTAAACATAATATATCCCGTGGGTGCATTTACCAGTCTATAGTAAAAAATTTAGATCCATATAAAAGTTTCTACAACATGTGCATCAGTAAGAAATTTTTGACTAATGCTTATGGGGTAAACGGGGTGGGGGGCTGAAAAGTTATGCCACTTCAATAACAATAAACCTGACATCAATTTTTAAACAATCTAAATTATCCAATTTCAATTGATGCATACTCCTACCCGACCCCCCCCCCTTTAAAGTCTGTCAAAACCCAAGACTACTTATATACCTTAAGATACTTTGATAGTGTACATGCTACATCATAGAGCACTCGAATTTTCTGATGTCTACTAAAACCTTCCAATAGATTTTCTAACATGAATACAATGTAAGAAAACCTAAAAAAAAAAAGAGCATCCACCAAAAATCCAACCTTTCTCCATGACAGAGAGACATCACTTTATAGGGAAACTCGTGTCTGCAAACAACTCCCAAAAGACCTGTTTCATCAAGGCGACAATATCGGCTTTAAGATCTGAGAGCCTATCCAGCAAGAAACTGATTGCATTCTTATTAAAACTGTTCAGTATACAATATCTTTATAAAGTGAACCTGGTAAAAATACCTTGCTTATTGGTGCTTTGATAGTTGCATAGTCAGCAACATACTTGTTGACTTAATCCTGATCTAAAAATATAGTTTTCCCATGTAGCAGTGGGCGGGTACTCGTTCCAGAAGCCTTCTTCCGGCAATGTCCAAAATTGCCATCAATTGATAAAAACACAGGAACAATCTGCACACAATTGAATACTATTAAGCCAGTATACAACACTTTGAATAATATTACCTCAGAACAAGATTGATATTTGGTACCGTTATTAAGCCGGTTAGGCATTACACTATCTAAATGGCGCAGTTTACTTTTGGCATATCTGTAAATTGTACTGACATCAACACAACAAACGATAGTAATCATACCTGTACTCCTCAAAACTGTTAATAATGACAGGATACAGATTCCACTATTTCGTCTGATTAAAAAAAAATTGTATATTATATACGTACAGAATTTCCAACAATTATACAAAATCTATGAAAGAAGCTACCTGAAGAAGTTTAGAGCCAGTCAGAAAGTTCAAAGCATCTACGAAGTCGTGTAATGCCACTTGGCATTCCAACATAAGCGCTCCATAAAAATCAAATAATTGAAAAGAAAAAGCCAGCTGTGGATGCTGTGGTGTAGCAGGAAACAGATGTGCCTGAAGCAGTGTTGCTACTTCGCTCTCACATGAGCAAAATTGTACAGAAACAGAATGATAAAACCCTAAATGTTTGAATATAATGTAAAAGAATATATCTAGTTAGTGTAATTGCGTACCATTTGTGGGAGTACAAGCAGATCCTCCCACATGAAATCAAGAACTTAGGAACTTATGAACATTTACGCATGCGAACATTGTGGGGATTAGTAATGTGGGTGTATATATTCATGTAAGGGCTGTGGTGCACAAAGTTGTAGAGTCATAATAGGAACATCGACACTTCTTTTCAGTCATTCTATGTCAGCCCTGCCACACATACAAGTTGTAATTCATTCCACGTGGCAGGCCTTCCATATAGACTGCTGGTTCTCTGACCAGTAGTCAGTACGACTAATTACACTAAAACTCTTAGTGAACCGAGACATCGGGCTGGGTGCCGGCTAAGGCTGCGTTTTCCGCTTGTCGTATTCTGGTGGCAGCGATACTTGCCTCCATTTAGGTAGCCCTTAAAGCTCAAGGAGCTGCGAGCCTACACCATTTACATCCACACAAATGATATCTTGTGAATTAGTAGAGCACTTATGGGCACCTTCAATGAAAATCTTTCTTTTGGAGGGAACATACATTTGACTTTGTTCCTAAACAAATACTTAAATTTCATTAACCATCTACAGTTGTTTGATTAGCATATTACCATCCATAACAAAGGAGAATGGAAGAGGTTGACAGATTTATGCATTTTTATTGTACATTCTCCACAAAAACAGGCATGGGATCCACACTCTGGGCACCATACACATGCCGGGTTCAACATACAAAAAATACATATACCCTTGGAAAATCCTAATCCAGATATTATGGTTGGCAAAGCGAATTTCCCCCCAAGCTTCAGGCGCTTTCACTTTCCTTTCTTGGTAAGAACAAGATTTTTCACCAATCAACTCTCCTCCAGAATTTTCAGGAACTACTTCATCAACAGAATGAGGGAGTGGATGAATTTCAACACTGAACTACAACTATCAGATTCACTAGGGTTCTGGGCTTCACAGCAGAATGAAATGGAGCTAATGGATACTCTGCAGACTTAATTCTTAATCGTTTCCCTTTTCTTCCAGGTATAGACTGGACAAAGTTGAGCCTTACAGTATCTGGTCTTTTCTTCCTGCATGGCATTTTACAATTCATAGTCAGTCTTACCCAAGCGTTTCACCAGCTGTTAACTGTAACTATAGCAACGACGCCACACCCTGAGCTGTGAACTTTGACCCCTTACGTGTGCCAAGTTAGCAATAGTTACTGCGCAGCTAATACCCGGTAACAAATCTAAACAAAGTGTACCTAATAACTTGTTAATAACTCGTGAACCGGGTGCTTAGCCGCTTCCCAATTAACCACTCTATAATGAATGTGACTACACTTTACCCATTAAAATAAAGATGCTTTACCGAACAATTTAAGCTTGTGAATTATGCATGGATACACACTACATTAGGCCAGGCCCCTTCATAACTTTCTGTCCAGTTATGCCACTGCCCACATTCATGAAAATTGACTACACTACTAACATCATTTTAAATGTAATTGGAATTGCAAAGCAAGTCTCACATATTGGACCAGATTACTGATTAAAATATTGTGCCAGTTGTCTACCATAGCTACCATCCGTGATGACTATTGTCATTAATAGTTTATAGTCAGAAGTTTTTGTATTTGAATCCTTCCAATTTGAAGGAGCTTAGTTAGAGAGAAAAGAAAGAAAAGCAAAAATATAATACTTGATTAATATTATTTTATAACATAAAGTTTTCAATCAAATATTTTAGTAAGGATCACTAGATTGACATCTGTTCCTAGAAACAGGAAAATGTTTTTTTTGCAGATAGTCTATTGAGTAAGCCTCTGCACAACCTAAAAGTAGCTATTAAAATGAAATGTGTTGTAAGGCTGAAAATGTGTAAACAAGACCACACTTATTGTATTACCGTCCAAAAATTATATCTATTCCGATGTGAATAATACTTTTTACATGCCAGTCATTTTGTTGGTTCTAGAAAGCTGATATCTATTAAAATGATAGTGCCAATGTAATATGCAGCAAATTCCTCTCTTCTCCTGACAGTTAAAGTTTTGTGAGGTGAGCAAATACACAGCTAATGATTTTAGCATTTAATTACCCTTTACCAAATTTATCTTTAGAGGTACAAAAATGGCAATTTCTCTCACAGTATTAATAATGCAGAAACATGTTTTTGCTACCAAACTGTGGTTATCACATGAGTATGTGGCAAATAGCGGATCTTTTGAATGTATGATTTTTATGTAGTAAAGTGTATCAAGTTAACTAGAAAATTGAATTAGCCTGCTCTTGATATAGCTAAATCCCCATATCACACTCCGACTCATGTAATAAGTATTATATATAATATATATATATATAATTATAATATATATAAAATGTAAACCAAAAGGTATGCAGTCCACACCATATTAAGTAGGAATCACTTGTAACAATAGTCAGACCAAAATAAGGTGTGAGGTGCACACCTCATCATTTTGGTGTGAAATACATGCTAAATTCAGTGTGTGAGTTCACACCAAATTCAGTGTGGTGAACTCATACATTAAAGTGAATTATTTTAAGTTGGGTTGATTGTAATATTGTATTTATATATCAACATTATTTTTCAAAAATAGATGTGTGTATGTTTTGTGCCTGAATCCCAGATGCCATTAATCGGAGGACCAAAATCGTTGTCAACTCTCTTATCTAGCACATAAGTAAACAACACATTTATAAAGTAGATTACAATGACAATTGCATTGGTTTTTGCTTGCACATGCATGTAATTAATGTTTGGTAAAAGGTCCGTGCTATTCCCTTGAGTGTGAATTTCATGTTAAGTGTGCATTCACACTACGTGGAAAGTATGAAGGACACACTATGTGTTGATGGTGGGCATTCACACACCAGGTTGATGTGAATTTGGTGAGTTTTCACGCTATAATTTTACAGTGTATATATTGTTCATGTGAGTGTGTGTGCATGAGCTGTTTGATCAGTTATCTTATTAATATGTAGGTAATTATTTAATCAACATCACAATTTACTCTGCTCCATAACTATAATATTATAAGGTCTGGGGGAAATATGTTGTTATCTAAGTCAACCTTAATAAAAAATAATTCCAATTAAACTCACATTTTTATACGTGTCATTGATGTTTTATTGAGCATGATAATATTTCGAGATTACATGAGCCAGAGATGAGTGAAAATAAAACCAAAGAGTGAATTATCTTGCCATATCACTCAGATGAGTGTAATAAGTGGTTTATTTTATGCTATATATCTTCACTGAAGTAGTTAGTACTATGACTGGTAACTCACAGAGTGAAGTTGGTTGTGGGCTACCCAAACCCCCAGTTGATATATTAGCAGCTGCTGTGACAAGATTGGGTAGGCTAATGTTTAAACTGTATTTGCATTATTTTTTTAAGAATTACAACTTGCTATTACATATCTAGCTGGCTAGCTCACTAATAACGATAAAATATTATTCACAAACTTTACAAGCAGGATATAGCAAATTGCCTGCAGAATATTTATATTAAAAATCCAATTAAATATTATCATTTTTACTCTTCAAGTTAAGAAATTATGTTTATGTTCATTTTTTATATTAATTGCACTTTTACATTAGTTATAACTATACTCCTTGTAGTTGTTTACTAGAGACTAGTTATGAGAATGTTTTGCTACTTTTACCTCCCAAATTGTACAGTTTTTGAGATGCTTGCATAATTTAATCCAGGACAATCAGTTTAAATAACGGATACCTATAAACCAATAACTGTTATCAAATTGTTCAAAGACATTTGCTCGCAACAAGCATCCTGCTTTTCGTTGGGAATATATGCATTTACAAAAACAATAATTGCTTAGAAATGTTACTCTGACGGCAACATCAAGTATCTTTACACTTTATTATGGATACATGGACAATCTATTTGTGCTCCAAATCCCCTTTTAGATCCATGGTATGCTGTTCGTAAATTTTACAAGAGTTAATGTAAACAAGGAATAACAAGGGGTTATGGTGAGGATATGAGAGAGCTTCAAAGTAAGATTATTAAGGGTAATTTATACCATATATTTACAAAATATTTTGTCAAAACTTCAACTAATAAAAATAACATTAAAGTTCTTTACTGCTTTAACTATAAGAATACGAGAATTATTAGCTAAAACTATTGAATCAAATTATTCATAATAGTATTTCAAAAAAATTCAAGTGGAATAAAATAGGCCTAGTTATTAGTTGAGGTATTAACTAGTTGATTATAAGAATTCCCTGAATAGAATTCATTTGAACAATCCTTTAAAGTAAGACATTAGCGAAATTTTTAATTATTAATGCAATCAGGGTATTGTTGGTATAAATGTATAAGAAATCTGAAACTATTTTGAAGAAATTATAGATTTTTTTCTATGCCACACCGAAATGGATGCATTGTATTAGTTAATTGATTCATAATTGCAATAATGTCTCTGTATATGTTTATGTTGGTGGTAAATATATAACTTATAATTTTAGTTGCACAATGGACCGTATGAATTAAATGGATTAACGTTTCTTGAAGTTATACTCTGTCTATATAACTACATTTATATCTAAATATTCATGTCTATCTATCTATATATTAAAAACAACTTTCGTTTGCTGTTACTGACATTTACTGAAGAGGTTCACTAGTAATCATTACTTAAGCAAGAGAAAAAGTTTTATTGTGTGTGAAATATATAGAATTATACTCAGAAATATAATATACAATAACGATGTTTTACTTAATTTTAGTTAGGTTTGGAAACACCACCAATTTATTAAAAAATTGTTTCAATTTATCTCTATGTAACAAGTAACTGCAAAGCAGCTATACACCAATTTACTTCCTAAATAGGAAGTAAATTGCTGATGCATGATTGCAGCCCTCCCGTTTCATGCCATGAATAATTAAAAGAGTTGAAACTACTAAAAAGTTGTAATTGATTTAATGAATAAAAAGCAAATTTCTATATGCACAATTAAAATTGTTTTGAATAATATGACTCACAAGTAATATCAATGACATGACAATTTAGGAGGTAATTTTGGAGTGAGGATGTGCTCCACTGCTGTTGATGCATCTATGCTCGATACATGGCTCCCATCATCTCCATACTCTGTAATGTGTGGAGGTAGCTATTGGAGGACATTGTTCTAAGTTATTTTCATACAACATCGGTCAATATTTGTACATTAGCTTAAGTTACTATCTTCCCCTTATAACCATAGTATGAGAGCGTAATGAACTGGCCTGAGCTTCCCTAAAGAATTTTTTTTTGTAGTTAGAACCCCATATATATTATATATATATATTATTCCAGCTAGGTATCATCACAAATTTCTTTGTAGGTAGTGACCCCTGAAATTACTCATATTATTTTGTTGTGTTATTTCAAACTGTATTGTGCAAGCTCATTAGCCTAGTAATTATAGCAACCAGCCTAGCATACTAGTTTTCAGGGCTTTACAGCTACCTTCCTCTGGTGTGTAGCCTTCCCAACCAGGTTAGGGAAGCTGCTAAAATATTATCTGGGTTGTGAGGAGTCCCTACACTGTAAACCAAAAGGTGTGTAGTTCACACCAAATTAAGCGTGAATCGCTTGTAACAATAGTCACACCAAAATATGGTGTGATGCGCACACCTCATCGTTTGGGTGTGAAGTGCACACCAAATTTAGTGTGAATTCTCACCACAATCACTATGAACTCATACTTACATTAATGCTGAATTATTCTAAGTTACATTGATTCTAGTAACACATATCAACATTTTTTCCAAAAAGAGATTGGTATAATCCCAGATCTCATTAATCAGATAACTAATATCTTAGTCAACTCTCTTATGTAGCACACAAGTGTAAAAAAACATTTATAAGGTAGATCACAGTGATAATAGCATTGGGTTTTGCCAGCATATGAATATAATTAATGTTCGGTAAAGGGTCCATGCTATTCCATTGAGTGTGAATTTCACACTAAGTGTGCATTCACACTAGGAAGAAAGTGTGAAGGACACACTATGCATAGGTGGTGGGCATTCACACCACCAGTTTGGTGTGAATTTTGTGGGTTTTCACGCTATAATTTTTACAGTGTATAGCCAACTTTATACCATGAGCTACCAGTCCTAGTACAACTATAATAGTGAATATATCTAGCTAGAATAAACCACTTATTGCACCTATCAAAGTTATATGGCAAAATATTTCACTCCTTGACTTTATCTTCACTACCTCTGGCTCTGTTTATATGTGAAAATAAATTGTTTATACATTATAATTATATATATAATATATAATTATACATATATATATTATATATATAGTACTTATTACATGAGTCAGAGTGTGATATGGAAATATTTTACGAGCAGGCTAATTTATTTTCAGGAGCCAAAGGCAGAGTGAAAATAAAGCCTAAGAGTGAAATATCTAGCCATATCACTCTGCAGAGTGTAATAAGTGGTTTATTCCACACTAGATATCTTCACTGGAGTAGTTTTTTGGTAACTCATGGTGTAAAGTTGGTGAAAACTCACTAGGGGCTCCCCACAACCCCAGCTGATATTATAGCAGCTGCTCTAACTTGGCTGGGTAGGCTCCACTAGAGTAAAAGGTAGCTGTAAAAACCCAGAAAACTTGTACACCAGGCCTGGTTGCTATAACTACTCTGGTAATGAGCTTGTGCAATACAGCTGGCTGTAGGGGAGGGGGATATTAGCATCATTATAGGGTCAGGCTATATACTTTTTGAAAGGTGTACATATGCAGCAATTTAAGTAATGGATTAACCAACAAAGAAGTTTATCTGTTTAGTGATTTTAACAGTGAAACTTGTGAGCAATATCCAGACTCTTTCACCAACAGCCCTTATGATTATTTGGGTGCTATTGGACAGTAACAATAAAACTTTATGTCAACAATTTATTTCGAGTACATCAAATTTCATGTAATACTGAGGAAGCTTTTGTATATATGTAGCTAAAAGGTGAGAATTTTTTTCTTTTGGGGAGGACAACTTTGCGTAGGGGTTGGAAACTCTGTTTAGAGGGGTGAGGAAGGATGGGGGGGGGGGGGGGGGAGAAGACCCAGTGGCTCCCCCCTTTCTGTATAGCACACTGTATTATAATACATATATATATATATATATATAATAATTATGAATGTGTGCCTATGCTATTATACACTATATACAATATACATTCACTCCCCCGAGAATTTTTTTCTATATTATAGCTCTATTAATTTGTACAACTCAAGATTAGTTGACAATAATTGTCAATAAGCGTAATGTATATCAACCTTGCATTCTGTTATCATAACTCTCCACTGCAAAGTTGATAGACTATACATATGCAGGGTTTGAAACAATTATGATCATAAAGCAACTACAAAAGGAAGCAAGGGTACATTATACACATAGGTGCTGTCCTATAGTAGTCATTATTGTTCACTAACCAGCACATATTTCATTTGTTTAGTAATGTTGTATTTGATGTAATGTCATGGTTTTATGATTTTTATACTAACTGTATGAGCAAAAGATATCCTATATCTTTTTACTGAGCAATGTTTTGAAATGAGCTTATAAATCCACTTCACAAACATACAGTTGGCATAAATAATGGTTCACTGACTCATTAAGTTGTACTGTCTAAATTGCATTGTTGTATAAAAATAAGTTTCGTAATGCTTGACATTTGTCAAATGATATATAATGTAAATCGAGATCAGAATATACACTTGGGTGACCATTGGACTTATGCACTATAATATTTTATTGTCACGTTTATAAAGGTTGTTCTTAGCCAAGTTCAAGCTGCACCCAAAAGAAATTTTTTTTTGTAAATACAGTCTCGATTATAGGAACTTGCTAATGTGATCAGTTAAATTATTGAATATCTCCAACTTCACTTATAAAAACCAGGATTGTGAGTGGACATGTGAGTAAACGCCGATTGGGAAGGCTTACCACTGTTAGTTAAACCAAAATACCGGTGACATTTATATAAAATTAAAATATACGCCATCACTTTTCCCTGTTGCACTGGTATGTGTGGGTAACTAATTTTGTGGTTTCAGAAAAAAAGTATTGCTTACATCCATAAAATTTTCTAGATAGAAATATTATGTGTGGAGTAGGAAAGGAAGGATACAATATTAATATAATGATGCTACCTAATAAAGTAAGATAGCATTCTTACAGTGTTTCTGTGATCAATGTACCAATGGAATTTATTTTATAGTATTGAAGGCTATGTTATATATTTATATCACATCATCAAGATTATTATTAATTGAGGTTATGCTACAACTCGCACAATATCTTATAATTTCAGGCTTGTGTCAGGTGAAATACATTGATGTAGGTAAGTGCAGGATCACTCTCGAAGCAGCGCAAAGCTGAAATTGACCAAACTATTAACCTTAGTATACGAGTTTGAATACTCAGTTCACTAAATGGAGAAAAAACACTAAGGGATTTTGCATTGAATAAAAGCTGTATTATTAATTTTAGAAATGACTGATAGAATATGTATAATGACATTTAATTATATCTTTAGTTTTAGCTAGGCTATCTTTAATGCTATGAATTCATGAACACACAAAACAAGACTACAATTTATTAGTCAAGTTTATTTCCTCATGAAATTAATTCTGCCCTTTTTGAGAATCTCTGTTGTTAACTGTAACTAGTATTGTGAATGAATGAAATAGTTTGTAAATTAGCAATCATTAAAAATACCTTTCGTTTTTCATAATTAATGTAGGTATAATCTCTGAAATAGTAGAGTTTCATATAGTGACTGACATTTCAGCTAATTGTGATACAGATTACAAATAATTTTTTTAGTTATAGCACTTGTAATGACATTCCATACAGGATTGATTTTAATATGTAAAGAATTTTAATTTTTTATTACAGTTATTAACATAATCTTAGCAAGTTATTGTAATGATAGTTTTCAAAATAGTGTAAACTAAAAATGATCCATTACTGTTAATTATCTAGGCCGTCAGACTTATAAAAATTCTCTTAAAATTTCCTAACATTATCATTCAATAAGTCCAATAATTCATTCAAAAAGTGGATTGTGTAAGTACATTTCTATAGATTATTCATTCACAAGTATATTTTATTTAATTTTGTTGCTTTATCCTTGATATTTCACTCAGTTACATATAATCTTTCAATCAATATGATATATTGTGGTGTCCTGCCTGGTAAATAATTATGTAAGGTTACATTTTCTATTTCCTCAATCAATTATCTCAAATTAATAGGAAAACTATTGTTATCATTCAATAAGTCCAATAATTCATTCAATAAGTGGATTGTGTTAGTTCAGTTCTGTAGGCTATTCATTCACAAGTATATTTAATTTAATTTTGTTGCTTAATTCTTGGTATGGCGTAATGGGGCATATAAGAGCAAATAGGTTACTGCCACCAGAGAGCTGCCTTGGCTTCAAGTTTAAAAGTGATCAATCCTGCAGGTGTTTAATCTGCTGGACCAAGTAAGGAATTACTAGGTCTTCCTCAACAAATGGGTTCAATTTGGAAGAGTTCTCAGAATTCAGAGATTGAAAGATTTATAATTCTTGCAGCACTCAATAGAGGCAACTGAGAAAACTCAAAATGAACAGACTATATATTATAATGAACTAGCTAGATGTGTTGAACAATGGGAGACAGAAATATGAGTACACAAACGTGGGAATAACATAACCACAGAGAGTGAGGTGGGGAAGGTGAATGGAGTCAATAGAACGAAGGAAAGTTGAGAAAGGGTACTAATGGAGTTACAAGTTAAGTTAATTGAGCAAGTGAACAAATAAATTAAGGAAGTAGTAAGTAATTAGTTCTATAGTTTGCAGAATGTGGTAAGGTATTCACCACACTGGGTATTTCTTTCAGTTACATATATTTTTAATCAATATAATACATTGTGATGTTCTACCTCTTTTCACTTCCTCAACCAATTATCTCAAATAGGAAAGCTATTTTTAAAAAGCATGCTTTTTAAATGTAACTTAAAAGTTCTATTGAGCAGATCGTGTTAATAGAGATGTTCTGGCTTTGGCTTGTTGTGATCTGTCTTTGTAGTACTTCTTTTGCTGATCTGTACCAAGTGAACAGGACTAGGACTCTGTGTTACTCTGATGTAGCTGAGTTTGTATGCTACCAACAATCATCATTCGTATCATGGACAGTCACTAGTATCAGTAGTGGCCACAGATCTCAAGTTTTAAGTTTCCATGCAGTGTTTGCTCCAGAACAGAGGATGAAATCTGTTAGACTAGATACTACTGTTATAAGAGCTCAACTAATTCATGGTAATTCATCCTTCACTCTGAGCCGCCTGACTATTGAAGCTACTCTTTCTGCTACTATAGAATGCAATTATGACATCCTCACTTACCACCCACTCTATAGTAAGTAAAGTGATGAGTTGGAAAAAATACCAAATAATAGTTCATCATTTCACAAGCTGGTTTATCACAACCAGTTTTTCTTTTAATTATGTACAGAATTAACCTTGATATTATCGTGAGAATCAATTTATTGATAGCTATTAGGAGGGCTGAAAAGAAATTGTGAATTATTCCACCTGTCATAATACTTAACACAGTTATAGAATTAGTATACTGTGAGTTCATTATAACACAGTTAGTGCAAATTACATAGAATAATGGTAACTACTTCTATAACACAATATTTCCAAAATCACATACTAACTACTGAAATCATCAGAATGCTTTGATAAAAGCTGTCATCAATATAATTTAAACGAGTTTAAATGAGGTTAACATTGGAATGGCAATTAAGTAGGTAACGTTGCTGGGGAAGTGCCAAGCGAGATGCAAGGGGTGGGGCAAAAGATTACAGATCCATGTCCACGTTATGGCAGGGGGTAGCCAGGATGTGCCAGAAGGGAGTGGGACAGTATCTGCTGGCAGGGGCTAGTGAGGGTGTGCCAGCAGGGATGGTGCTAGCAAGAACTAGCAGTGGTGCAGGACCTGGTACCAAGCATTGGCTGGAAGAGAGGCTCCTGTGCATTACCAATCCCCTCCTTCCAATAATGGTTACAGAGGTAGATTATGTGTGATAGGGTGTGGAGGTGAGGGGAGTGGGGATGTGGGTATGGGCAATTAGAAATGACAAGGTTAATAATTGTTAAAGTGGTTTAATTGTACATCATAATTTATAGAGTCCAGTGTGGAGCTATCTGAAATTTATTTAACCCCAACTACAAGAGGTTCCTCCAGTTTTAGAGTTACATGGACACCATCCTACTACAATACTTCAAGATACATGATAATAGTTTATCCTCCTGAATCCTGCACACAGGAAGATCTCATCATCCACAACAATGATACGAGTACAGTATACAACATCACTATAGCACTCAAGGACTGCCCACACACAATATATTCCACTTTTATATTAGGCAAGTTTCAAAATGCATGCAAATGTGATTGTTTATATAATTATTGTCTTTTTTTTTAAAAATAAACATTAGTATATTTGGTGTTCAGACAATTGAAACGTAACTATATTGAAGTTTAAAGACTGAATGTATTTTTTATATATTTAATAATAATTACACTACTCATGAATTTAAGTGGCAAAATATCTTTATATTCATTTAGAACGTCAGCTGATGAAAGCATCTACTATACTATTTTATAGCATTACAAACTATAACCGAATGACTGTACATTTATCATATAATAATACGATTATACATTGTATAAACAGAACTTGAGGAATAGACTTCTGGGATGACACTCTACCAACAACATCAGTTACCCGTAAGTAGTAGGAATAAATAAATACTAATTAATGTAGCAAAGTGTACTAAATATCAATGATACATTAAATATCAATGATACACTCGAAACGGTCAATGATACATTTCAGTCTGATGTCCAGGAATGTCTGAGTATGTATGAGCAATGCAAAAAATGAAGTACTAAATACATGTGATATATTTATATACATGTATTAAATTTCAGATATAAATTTAAGTCTGATATCCAGGAATGTCTGAGTATGTCTAAACAATGCAAAAATGAAGTACTAAATACATGTTCTAGCCCTTCATTATCAACAATGCTGAGTATAGCTGTGACATGTCTTCTGACCATCATTATTAATGTCATAATAATAGTAGTATTTACAATCACAATGCTAAATATTTCATGTTGTAATAGACATTTGACTGATGGTATTTTTTTATTACAATTTATTATTTCAGGTAAAAAATCTATATATTGAGCACTATAAACGCTTTTATTGTTTACAAGACAAATAGCTATTACGTTGTATCGTTATATAATGATGATATTTGTAATTGCAATTTTCTATACTCATAGAATGCTGCATATGCCACTGTTCAGGTTAACAGGCAAAAGGTATAAAATTAAAACTGGAATGAATTAATTTGGTAGTAGTTAAGGTACAGTTAAAAAATTGTATTTTTTGCAATTCTATTTAAGGTCAAATAAATATTATAAAATGACTGATAATTTCTTATTACAATTTATTTTTATTTCATTAAAAAAACATATTTTGTGAATTCCTTTTTTACTTGCTAGATAAATTACTTTCAGATTACATTGTTGTAGAATATTGTTTTCCTAAATCCATAGAATGCTGCATATGCCTTTGTTCAGGTCAACATGCAAAAGGTACATATAAACTCGACATTTACTCATCATATTCAAAATGGCTTCAACGAGTTACAACGCTGAGGACATTTTTTATTTGCTTGAGGAGGAGGATTCTGAGTTTCCTGATTTAGCGATGAATCAGAATACAGCAGCCCTGACTCGAAATTAGAGGGAAACATTTCTGACCCTGGTAAGCTCATATTTTAGGTTTTTTTGTCACAAAAAGATCCTTCTAGCAAAAGAAAGGTATTAGCTTCACTATGATATTTTATGTGTTATTCTTGAATAGTTTTTTAATTATACATCTTTTACTGTTGTTGGGTTTTTTTTGGACCACATTCAAATTTTATGAAAACATTCAAATTTGTTTATGTACTTATAGCAGTGGGAGGAGATGCTAGCTTTTTAGGACATAGGTTTACAATTCACAAAAGCTGAACAACAAATTTGTTGTGTGTTGGAGTGTTTTAGGGGTGTGTACTGATGGCAGTAGCCCTGATGATCTGTTCCGACTTGGCGTAGACGTACAGGGGTTGGATGTACTTCATATTGTTATAGCCAGGGTAAGTTGTGTATCATTTGTATATGTGTATATTCTTGAAATGCCATGTGTGCATGACAGCGGTAAAATACACTAATAGCAAACAAAAAAATTGTGTTGTGTTTGTATTGTTTTTGGGGAACGTATTTGTACAACCTTCGTGGTGATCTTTGCTGACCTAGGGTGGGTTGGGACTATGTCTCTTTATAGCCTTTTGAGTAGAATTTCACTTTAACGGTCACATTTGACATGCATTTGTGTATGTAATAGTCATGTATGTAACCAAATTTATTCATAAACAACACTGTTATTGTTATCGTAGATAATTTCGTGTATTACACTCTAAAATTTGGTGTTTACAAAAATTTTTTTTTTGAGAATCCTTATTATATATATACAGTCATAAAAAAATGTATATATCCTTCTAGGAAATTCTTGTTGATCTTTTCCAACTTGATGTTTGAGCAGCAGTGATGCTCTTTTTGTTCCTGAGATAACAGTCACCCTGTGCCCAAGTTTTATCTCACCTATGATGAAAGAACAGTAGATTTATGATCTATATCATTGTAATGATATATATATATGCAATAATAATTATATTTTTGCCTAGTGTTTGTATTTTTTTTTATTTGTTTATGTACAAGTACATATAACAATTGTCAACACCCTTTGGTAGCTAAATGTATGGAATTGTTATGGGCGACAGAATCACCTAACAGTCTTATTATTTATACCGTTGGAAAGCTCAAAGCAAGTTCTATAAGGTAAAATCTGTTGGTAAGCATTTAGATGAGCTAAATAAAAAGAGAAATAAAGATAAAACGGGAATTGAAATAGTGATTAACCGTCGTTGCCCGACATCGTCAACGCATGGTAAAAGGAAAGGGTTAATATACGAGTTTATAATCTCTTCAATAAATGGAGAAAATCTTTTTTGGAGTTTGCAATGGAAAAAAAGCTATGTTTCAATTTGAGAAATGAGAGAAATACTATAATGATATCAACTAGCCTTTAATTTTAATTACGTACTTATCAGTGACATATTTAATTAAATAAACGCCATTGTCTAGCTTTCTAAATCAGCTTTTACTGGCTAGGATACTCAGCTAAAGTTAGCATTGGACCCACCGATAGAGAAATTCCTATAATAGAAGAAGGGATAAGCATGAAGAAATACTATTTGTAATTTAAAGCAATATTCTCACACAATTAGGAAAGCAATAATGTTGCTTAAAACTATATTTCCGACTAATAATATTTTTTTATGCAGCTGTTGCTTGGAAATTTTTTTCAGTGTATTTATTGAGTAATGCAATCATTAAATCATATTTCTAAAACGTTTATAAATTTTAATATAGTCTGTCTAGATTGGATGACCATATTAAAAAATTTTAAACTTGCATTAAACTTAAAATGTAAAGCATACAACTCATAGAGTTAATAAATAATTCTTAAATTAAAATAAATCACTGACTGAAAAGAGTCCATTGACAGCCATAATGAAATCCGTAAACTGTGCTGATAATTAGAGTTGACAAAAAGTTTGCAAGGCTGTAGAGGTTATCAAGCTAGTTGTCAACTCATTACACAACACTAAGTTACGATGTCGTTATGGTTGTCAATGGACATAACTTTACCTAGTCAAAATTGTTTGAAAATATTTCACTATCAATCTATGTTAAAAAAATAGAGAATATCTTATGCTGCATCAAAAACAAATATTATTAAACATAATATTATAGCTTTTGTATTAGGTTTTGGGAATAATGACTATAATATAGGAGAGCAGCTTACTTCATTTTATTGTTGTTTTATGCTCATATTAAAAACCTGCATACACTGGGATACTCCAGATATATATAAATTATTTTACTACTAAGTGTTCACTCTAATTTAAACAACGATTGTGACAGTACGAAACAATATCCAATAAATTTTATAAAAGTTATTGTACCAGTTGAAAACCATCCTCCTCTATTTTCTAATTATATCTTATCTTGATAATCTAATGCTGAAACTGAAGCTATAGAACAATCTATTCTATAATACACTGTATGTGCATTGTTCATAAACAGTGCCTTGGACAGTTATAATGCATATTGGAAAATATAATAACTTACACTTATTTACAATTGCTGTAATCTAATCTTGAGTTGAAATAAAAGCAATAAGTCCAAATTGATATAAACACACTTTTTACTTGTAATAACAAAAACTATTATGAATTTGAAATATGAAATGCTTTATGGAAGTAAAGCTATGTTCAAAAATTGACTCTTAATATTATTATGAAACTGGTGCAATATTTTAATTATTTAAAGTACACACTTTTTCGCACTCATATTATTAGTAAAATCCCATGAAAATTCTCTTTGATGAAATTATAATTTGTATAAAAATGTACCAAATAGCCTAAATTAGACTATGAATGACATGAACTAGACATTGAGATTCAACATAACTATTACTATCATTATTATGAAGTAAGACATTAATATAATTTGAATAAGTAACAACACTGTCCTTGATGATGACTTCTATTCTTCAGCTATTAAGTCTCATACATATCTGAGAAAGAAGTAAATTCAGTAGCTGAATATTTAGAAAGCATTAAAATCTAAGTATATAGCTTACCATCATTTTTCAAGTCATTTGCAATCATATGATTATAAACAGTAATTTCCTTCTATATTTAGAAATGTTGGATAATTAGCTTGAATCAGCATTCAATATTATATTGGTACTATAATAGAAATGCACAAAGTACAATTTTCTTTAATTGTACCTTAACTATTACAAAATGAATCGATACAGTGTTAATTTTATACCATTTGCATGTTGGCCTGAACAGTAGCATATGCAGTATTCTATGAGTATAGAAAATTTGCAATTATGATATCTTCATTCAATAGTGATACAATGATAACTATCTGTCTAGTAAGCAAATAAAAGTAATTGCTCAATATAAATATAGATACTTAACCTGAAATCAGTCATTAGTCAAATATCTATGCCTTCTACAACATGAAATTTTAGCATAACTATTGGACTATCATTAACAGTCGAAGTCAATTACTTCTTATTGATGCAATATCATAATCATACCTTGCTTGTTAATATCTGTGAATGTTTCAATTGGGAAGATATCTAAATAAGTGAATATAATTTTTTGCTATCGAAAAAATTATATAACAATAATAGCTAATATTTTTTCCTACTCTTACAAACCTTTTTATTGCCACTGTGTTCAGCAAACCAGAAAGAAAAAATTTCTGATAAATTATATTATAATATTAATATGTTGATTATCATGAAATCTTACTGTGATGGTTGATCCTTAACTTTGCCTGAATTAAAAAATGGCAATTGTTATGTGATAATATAACATGAACTTCTGCTTACTTTTCCTCTTCATTGTGAGCGTAAATACTACAATTATTATGACATGAATAATGATGGTCAGAAGACATGTCACAGCAACACTCAGTATTGTTGATAATGAAGGGCTAGAACATGTATTTAGTACTTTATTTTTGTACCATTCAGACATACTCAGAGAATGCTGGACATCAGACTGAAATGTACAATTGACTGGATCAAAATTATCATCGATATTTAGTGCAGCATCTAAAAATAAAAAAAATGCAAATATTTCGCAATAAAAATTAGAAACATAATAAACTTGTTCATATTTACTACAAAATAATTACTTTCATTGTATTTAGTTTAAACTAGTATATTCTAATTCAATGTATTTCTTGCACATTATAATTGCAAAAAAGTTGCAAGTATTGTGAATAAAAGAGGAGGGGGTTGAATATTACATCAGTAAATGTTGCTCCCAATTTTCCCTCACTAGAGTTCTTGGAAGTCTTTTGTATATGTCAAACACAAAAATTTCTCTAAGGTTGATTATCAAACATAAAAACTGTCCAAAATACAAATTGAAAGTCATTTTTATACATCAGTAAAACGATAATGAATGTTTGAAATGATTGGTTAATAACAAAAATACATTGTCTATAGTTACCAGTGTCATTCTACAGTTACCAGATAATGATGCCATAGCTACAGATATGCATGTTGATAAGTTGATAAAGATACCCAATACTTCTACCCTTGAGGTTGTGATTAGGTTAGCTGGTCCCACAATACTTCAATACTACTGTAATAACTACTGGCATAGCTAAATGAAATCAGTATATTATGAGAAAAGTACATTTTGTTACAATAATTAGTATTTAAATATTCAAATCACTTACTGGTAGTTGACGTTGAATATAGTGTCTCATCACTAAAGTTTATTCCCCAAGTTCTGTCAATGCATTGTATAATCTTATTATTATATAATAAATGTGCAGTCATTTGGTTTGTTGTAATGTTGTAGTAGTATAGTACTGTAGACATTTTTATCAGTTGACATTCTAAATAAATATAAAATTATTCAGCCATTAAAGGTCATGAGTAATGTAATTATTATTAAAAATATGAAAAAATACACATTCAGTATTTAAACTCCAGCAGATATATTTGAGTAATCTCAACACCAAAAACTAGTGTTTATTAAAAAAATAATAGCAATATATATATATATTTATTATAATTACATTTGTATGTGTTTTGAAACTTGCCTAATACAAAAGTAGAATATATCCTGTGTGGGCAGTCATTGAGTGCTATAGTGATGTTGTGTACTGTACTGTTATCAGTGTTGTGGATGATGAGATCTTCCTGTGTGTAGGATTGAGGAGGATAAACTGTTATCATGTATCTTGAAGTATTGTAGTAGGATGGTGTCCATGTTACTCTATAACTGGAGGAACCTCTTGTAGTTGGGGTTAAAACAATTTCTGTTAGCTCCACACTGGACTCTATAAGTTATTAATATTCAATTTAAAAATTACAACCATTATGATGATAGCTTTTATCAGAACATTATAACGATTTCAGTAGTTAATTTAGGATTTTCCCAGTATTGTACCAGTTACCATTACTCTATTATTATTAATAGGCACATTCTCTGTGTTGTAACACACCCACTGTGTTAAGTGTTATGACAAGCGGAATATTTCACACTTCATTTTAAGCCCTCTTATAGCTAACTATTATTAACTTTAATCTCACTGTCTCTCAGGTTTTATTTATACATAATAAAACGATAATTGGCTGTGAAAAACAAGACTGTGATGCAAGTTGAATTATTATTTAATGTTTATTCTGAGTTATAAAGAAGGAAGATGAAATTTTATTTGATATTTTTCTGATTCATCACTTTACTTACTATCGAGTGGGTGGTAAGTGAGAATGTCATCATTGCAATCTATAGTTGCAGAAAGTGTAGCTTCAATAGTCAGGCTGGTCAGAGTGAAGGATGAATTACCATGAATTAGTTGAGCTCTTACAACAGTAGTATCTATTCTAACAGATTTCATCCTCTCTTCTGGAGCGAACACTGCATGGAAACTTAAAACTTGAGAACTGTAGCCACTACTGATACTAGTGACTGTCCATGCAGCGAATGGACGTTGTAGGGAGCATACAAACTCAGCTACATCAGAGTAACACAGAGTCCTAGTCCTGTTCACTTGGTACAGATCAGCAAAACAATTACTACAAAGAAATATCACAGCAAGCCAAAGCCGGAACATGTCTAGTAACATGATATGCTCAATAGAATCTTTAAGCTAACAATTTTAAAAAAGCATCGATTTAAAACACAAACTTCCTACTTGAAATATTTCATTCAGGAAGTGGGGAAAAAGGTATGCTTACGGTACTATTGACCAAGTTGAGCAACACAATGCAATTATATTGATTAAAAACAATATGTAGCCATTAGAAGAGATTTAAACAATATTTCAGATTATAGAATCATTTTAGTATGAAATAATTAAAGGTAATTATGACTGAACAACCTATATAAAATGAATATAACCAACATAAAGGGAAGATATTATTAGCTATGTGCCTCTACAAATCTAAAACACTCCCTGAATACATTTTACATATCCAATTGAAGATTTGTATTTTACTGACATGTTGGTTGAGTAAATTGGTTTGCATATTGGATATACATTGTATAATTAGATGGTTTCCCAAGTGAAACTATTTACAAGTAGGCACCAATTGAAGATTTGTATTTTACTGACATGTTGGTTGAGTAAATTGGTTTGCATATTGGATATACATTGTATAATTAGATGGTTTCCCAAGTGGAACTATTTACAAGTAGGCACCAATTGAAGATTTGTATTTTACTGACATGTTGGTTGAGTAAATTGGTTTGCATATTGGATATACATTGTATAATTAGATGGTTTCCCAAGTGGAACTATTTACAAGTAGGCACTATATGAATGCACATTAAGTTCACTTAATGTGGAATTGGGAGCGAGCTAGCGAGCGAGACACTTACAGGGGTAACACAATTGAAAATCGGGGATGTTTGTGTATTTATAATATGTATGGACGTACATATGTCATTTTGTACTTTGACCCTCCGTATTTTTGTGTTCGCTCCGCGTTCGACCCCGTCCCAAACTTCACTAAACAGAATCCTCCGGTTAAGCGACCATTTCCCGTATAACCTTAGAAATTGAATTGTTTACCGATTTGAATTGTTTTGCGGTGCAGTTAAAACTCAAAAACTTATGGGAGCTCCATTTCTATTCGAGTTAGTGGCGGTGGTAAGTTAATACGCTATTTGTCACAGTTAGAAGCCCTACTCAACAGCATTTACTTGAAAATTCATTGTTCACTAGACGAACCACACGAAGGTAAGTTTTGCGTAGGTATGTTCAGTTATGTGAAAGTGTTGTGCGTTACAACTACTATTAAGAATATCACAAAGAAAACTTTAAATAACGTGATTTGATTTTGTTGCTTCTTTTCAATTTAAACAGTTGCGGGAGCGGTTACTATGGCATTGAATCCTTTTTACCCCATAGTAATTTAAAAACTCGACTTCATTTTAGTAGCTTGAGTGTTAGTTGTTAAAACCAATCATTTAACAATAGTGTAGTTTAAGGCTCGCTCGCCATTTGTGCTCAAGCACACCACTAGTTTAGACCTCTATATATCCTAAAGGCTCCTTGTATTGACTATCTCAATTGAAATCATGGAGATGCTTATCTGTAAAACATAACATCTATAATCTACCTTATATAAATTATGGTAAACAGTTCTTATTGCCAGTCATATCACAAAACATCAAAGTTTAGTTTTTGAAACAATAGTGTAGTGCTTACAATAACTTACAATTAAAATGCTTATACAGCCAATAATGAATTTATTGGCGAGCGAGCGTAGCGAGCGAGATACTTACAGGGGTAACACAATTGAAAATCGGGGATGTTTGTTTATTTATTTATTTATTGGCGAGCGAGCGTAGCGAGCAAGACACTTACAGGGCTAACACAATCGAAAATCGGGGATGTTTGTTTATTTATTTATATATATGGACGTACGTATGTCATTTTGTACTTTGACCCTCCGTATTTTTGTGTTTGCTCGGCGTTCGACCCCGTCCCAAATTGCACTAAACAGAATCCTCTGGTTTATCGATCAGTACCCGTATCACCCTAGAAATTGAATTGTTTACAGTTTTGAATTCTTTTGCGGATGCAGTTAAAACTTGAAAACGTAAGGGACTTCCATTTCTATTCGAGTTAGTGGCGGTGGTAAGTCAATGCGCTCTTTGTCATGGTTATAAGCTGTGCCAATAGTATTTACTTGAAAATACATTGTCCACTAGACTACCGCGAAGGTAAGTCTGTGTAGGTGCATGTCCAGTTGTGTCAAAGCATTGTTTTAGCTAATGAATATCACAAAGAAAACTTTTAAATAACGTGTATTGCTTTGTTGTTGTTTTTTTCCTTCAATTCAAGCATAGCAGTTGCAGAGAGTTGTTGCTATGGCACTGAAATCCCTTTACCCTGTATGCTAAATTAAAAAACTGGACCTTATTTTCAGTAGCTTCAGTGTTAGAAGTCAAAATCATTCATATAAAAATAGTATAGTCTTTAGGCTCGCTCGCCATTTGTGCTCAAGCACATCACTAGTTATTTATTTATCTGTAATATATGTTTGGACGTACGTATGTCATTTGTACTTTGACCCTCGCGTTTTTGTGTTAGTTATGTGGTCGACCCCGTCCAAATTGTACTAAACAGAATCCTCTGGTTTATCGATCAGTACCCGTCACCTAGAAATTAAATTGTTTACCGTTTTGAATTATTTTGCGGGTTGCAGTTCAAATTTGAAAATTAAGGAACTCCATTTTATTCGAGTTAGTGGCGGTGGTAAGTCAATGCGCTCTTTGTCATGGTTATAAGCCGTGCGCAACAGTATTTACTTGAAAATACATTGTCCACTAGACTATGCGAAGGTAAGTCTGTGTAGGTGCATGTCCAGTTGTGTCAAAGCATTGTGTGTTACAACCACTACTTAGCTAAAGAATATCACAAAGAAAACTTTTAAATAACGTGTATTGTTTTGTTGTTGTTTTTTTCCTTCCAAGCAGTTGCAGAGAGTTGTTACTATGGCACTGAAATCCCTTTACCGTGTATGTTCAGTGTTAGAAGTCAAAATCATTCATATAAAAATAGTATAGTCTTTAGGCTCGCTCGCCATTTGTGCTCAAGCACATCACTAGTTAGGTCTAGAAATTGTTTTTGTTCTAGCGTGGGCGTACTCGTGTACCTTTTCACCTACGCGCTTGCGCGGGCCGGGTAACCTTCTTAGCAACATTTTGTTTTGTTTACCCGCCCTAAGAAATAGCGATGTCCAGTAGACGAAACTTTAGAAACACTCGGTCAAGAGCTTGAGGGCGTTAGAAACTCCTGAAAAAAATTAGTATTTTTTGTTATTGTAGCTATTCCCTTCACAACATCAACCATTAATCAAATGCAAGAAAAGAATAGAGATAAGCTTATATCAAATAAAATACTAGGAGTCATTATGGGTTCAATCAGTGTGGCTATAGCATTAACGTCTTGGATTATTATTATTTTAGTGTTCACTGCATCAAAAAAGAACAAAATATGTAAGTTACAACTATTATACTGAAATATTATACATAATAAACAATACTTTAATGTAGATGAAAGAGAAACTCAAAGGTAATGTTATCAATTGCATTTAGCTATTGGGTGCTTAAATTTTTTTTTGCTAGAAATAAAAGAAAACTTCAACAATCAGGTAAATTAAATAATGTTAAGTTATTATTTAATTTACATTTGACTAAATGTATAGGAACCAATTTATAGCCATATCTCACATCAGACTCCAAATAAGCAGAACCAAGTTTGTCAAAATATGGTATATATTATTACAATTGGGCACGTAGCGTTGCTACAAATAAATTAAGAAACATTACGTTTAGTTTGTTATCTTCTCATTTGGAAAAGTGTATGTATAACTTTCTTAATATAATTTAATGTTTCAGGATGAAAATGATCTTTATTCCATTACTCAACACAAAATGCCAGATCTTCTAATTAGAGACTCAAATCCTATGAAAAAGTTCAATTATCTTCACAGCCTTCTAACAAGGTAATGAAATGTATGTGCTTCTTTTCATACTAAGTGTATTAATTAAAAATACTGCAATAATGAATTCATTAATTGGGAAGAGTAAATTATACAATATATACACTTGTGAGTATGTTTATTGATTATGAATATATTCACCTATAATAAAAAAAAAAACCAGCGGAATATACATTTATAAATAATACTTGAAAAAATGTATATTATAATGAGTGAATAGTTTACAATTGTTCACAAATATAATTGAACTGCTCAAAAGTCATTTTTATAGACCAGTATTTGCCACTAACTATATTTGAACTCTTATATTGACTTAAGACTTAAGTGACATTTAAAATATTAAATGCACAAAGCATATGTGACCGGATTTGGGAAAATCCGCCAAAACGCGGCAAACAATTTTTTTCAGTATCACCGGGTAAAGCCTTATGGGTCGATTTTTTTCGAAAAATTTTTTATGGCAGAAATGGATAGACACCAGTTAGCTCTAGCTTATGACGCAGTTGTAAGCTCTGGCGTGCTCTAGAACTCACACTAGGAGGCTAGAAACACTAGCCGGTTGGACTCGTGTACGGAGAGTTGCTAAGAAATTATTGGCGGGCTTTTCACTAATAGCCGGGAAAAAACTGTAGCAACTAATTCACTTGCTATTCTACATAATTCACGTACTCACGCAATTCTGGTCATCATAGTTTCTTAAGGAGCCCTGCATTAAGCCTTTTAGACTTCTTTCAATCCGCCTGTAACCGATTTATTCCATAGTGTCCCGGAGACACGCAGTAATAGTATACGGACACAAGGCACGCCCCCTGACCTTAGCAACGCCTTTACCGGGCGTTTTTTTCGAAATCAGCAATAACTAGTGGTGTGCTTGAGCACAAATGGCGAGCGAGCCTAAAGACTATACTATTTTTATTGACTTCTAACACTGAAGCTACTGAAAATAAGGTCCAGTTTTTAAATTTAGCATACAGAGTAAAGGGATTTCAGTGCCATAATAACAACTCTCTGCAACTGCTTGAATTGAAGGAAAAAACAACAATAACAAAGCAATACACGTTATTTAAAAGTTTTCTTTGTGATATTCTTTAGCTAAGTAGTGGTTGTAACACACAATGCTTTGACACAGCTGGAAATGCACCTACACAGACTTACCTTCGCAGTAGTCTAGTGGACAATGTATTTTCAGGTAAATACTGTGCGCACGGCTTATAACCATGACAAAGAGCGCATTGACTTACCACCGCCACTAACTCGAATAGAAATGGAAGTCCCTTAAGTTTTCAAGTTTGAACTGCACCCGCAAAAGAATTCAAAACGGTAAACAATTCAATTTCTAGGGTGATACGGGTACTGATCGATAAACCAGAGGATTCTGTTTAGTGCAATTTGGGACGGGGTCGACCACCATAACTAACACAAAAACGCGAGGGTCAAAGTACAAAATGACATACGTACGTCCAAACATATATACAAATAAACTAGTGATGTGCTTGAGCACAAATGGCGAGCGAGCCTAAAGACTATACTATTGATTTTGACTTCTAACACTGAAGCTACTGGAAATAAGGTCCAGTATATAAATTTAGCATACAGGATAAAGGGATTTCAGTGCCATAGTAACAACTCTCTGCAACTGCTTGGAAGGAAAAAACAACAACAAAACAATACACGTTATTTAAAAGTTTTCTTTGTGATATTCTTTAGCTAAGTAGTGGTTGTAACACACAATGCTTTGACACAACTGGACATGCACCTACACAGACTTACCTTTGCAGTAGTCTAGTGGACAATGTATTTTCAAGTAAATACTGTTGCGCACGGCTTATAACCATGACAAAGAGAGCATTGATTAAGTTTTCAAGTTTGAACTGCACCCGCAAAAGAATTCAAAACGGTAAACAATTCAATTTCTAAGGTGATACGGGTACTGATCGATAAACCAGAGGATTCCGTTTGGTGCAATTTGGGACGGGGTCGACAATCAAACTAACACAAAAACGCGAGGGTCAAAGTACAAAATGACATACGTACGTCCATACATATATCTAAATAAATAAATAAACATCCCCGATTTTCGATTGTGTTACCCCTGTAAGTGTCTCGCTACGCTCGCTCGCCAATAAGTTTAGCAAAAATACTGAAGTGTTGTAGTGCGTAGGGCGAAGACGGCTTATGCTACAGCTTCCAAATTAGAAGGAAGGCATCCCAAGGCCCCGTGCAGCCTACTGGCAGAATAAATTAGAAAACTTTAGATGCCGCGTTTAGCCGGGTTTTCACAAATCCGGTCACATATACACTAACTAGTGATGTGCTTGAGCACAAATGGCGAGCGAACCTGATAGTTAGGTAACATAAAATGTTACTATTTTTAGCTTACTTCATGCAAACACTACAATAGCAGTTATGACATTTGATTTCAACAAACAAATACAAAATCATACTATTTTTATATGAATGATTTAACACTGAAGCTACTGAAAATAAGGTCCAGTTTTTTAATTTAGCATACAAGGTAAGGGACTTCAGTGCCATAGTAACAACTCTCAATTGAAGGAAAACAACAACAACAAAACAATACACGTTATTTAATAGTTTTCTTTGTAATATTGTTTAGCTAAGTAGTGGTTGTAACACAAAATGCTTTGACAATACTGGACATGCACCTACACAGACTTACCTTCTCAGTAGTCTAGTGGACAATGTATTTTCAAGTAACTGTTGCACACGGCTTATAACCATGACAAAGAGCGCATTGACTTACCACCGCCACTAACTGGAATAGAAATGGAAGTCCCTTAAGTTTTCACGTTTTAACTGCACCCGCAAAATAATTCAAAACGGTAAACGATTCAATTTCTAGTGTGAGGCCAATACACGTTATTTTTTTGTGATATTCTTTAGCTAAGTAGTGGTTGTAACACACAATGCTTTGACACAACTGGACATGCACCTACACAGACTTACCTTCGCAGTAGTCTAGTGGACAATGTATTTTCATAGATACACGAACAGAAGGGATTGGAAACGGCATAAATTTGCGATATAGCCGCGTTACGGATGTCATTATATAACTAGTATTTTATACGCACGGGCATCGAGCACGTGCGATTAGAATCACAATGTCTACTGGCCTAGTTGAAGTGCACTCTCTGTAGCAGTAGACAAGACACCAACTGCATCTTCTAGGAGCTCAAAACTGAAGAAATTTTCGCAAGAGATTCTTGAAAAGGTTTGCTCAGGGGATAGAGAGATGGAAGTATTTGATAAGTTCAGTTTAGAACTGGTAACTTATCTAAGGTCAGCAATTAAATCTACAGACGATAAACACTTGTCTAATGATGTCAAGAGACAGATGTTGTGGACTTTCTTCCACAGGAAAAGAATTGAAAGACAAGGGAAATTGAAATGTCTGTGGGAAGAATTAGTGGGGAAATCGGATATAATTATTGATGATCCCCTATTGGAACAATCCTTTCTTCAGGAACTATATGAAATGTTAATGAAAGAATATTTTGAAAGTATTTCTGTTGGTGGTGCCAGTAGGAACATAGTGGGGATAGACAGTATAACGCCTGAGGAACTTAATGTAATTCGCTACGCTTGTGGTTATGTAGCTCGCTCTCTGCTAAAGCGATATGAAACAAAGTGTGGTGATGTTTATGAACAGTATGTAACTTGTTTGGTTGATATGGCTGTTAAAGGAGAGAATGAAACTGATCTTTTGTCCTATACGAGAGAGTGGTTAGATTTGGTCAATAGAGGCGGTCTTTTCCCACTTAACGATGAAACGTTCCAGCTTTTTATTCATGTGGAACTATGTGTACGTACATTTCTACCTCAACATTTAGTAAAGACAGACAGTGACAAAGAGACGTTTAAAAGAAATGTACATGAGAAGATATTGCGTAACGAGGATGTTCAATTTCACTGGACACTGATTTCACAGTACATAGAATTGCCAGAGAATGCAGAAGTACTTTTAAATGAGATAATCCAATTATGGGTTACTGTAAGGGTTTTTTCTATAGCTGGCCATTGGATTGAAGTTTACAAGAATAAGGAGAAGACCAACACTAAAAAATCCAAAAGTTTAACCCTCTCGTTCCTGAATTGTTTTGACGCGCACGGAAAAATCTAATTTTCTACCGCGGAATAGAGCAGTGCCGTTTTATTTTTTTAACTCGATGCTGGCTGGGAAAACCCCATAGCAACCATATATCACTAAATAGACCATGAGTTTGGGATTCCCCTCATTTTTTGATTGAGAAAATTGAATAATATTTAAGCCATCTACTAATACTTCAAAAAAAAAATTTTTTCCCCCCAAAAAATCCACTTTTCCCATCAATAAAAAAATAAAATAAAATAGAAATAATATTGTTTGATGCATTATATACCAATATTATATTAGTTCAACAATAAAATATGTTGTTTGTTGTGTGTGGTGCTGATTGTGATCATGTAGGAGACATCTATGAGTGTCCACAAGGAACGTATGCCATCGGACGTCGAGCTCCACTACAAAACAATTTCATATACACAAAAACACAAACAACAAAGATATTTGTAATACAAACAACAAATTATTCATGATCCTATATAATTGCAACTTTATGATGTATTGTATGCGGTTTCATACAGGATTTTTGTTTGGGGTGGGGCTCCGAGTGTACTTCGCCACACCCATTTTTTGGAACCTACACTACTTTGATGCACATCTTTGCATACGAGTCTATACTTCACACTGATGATCAGTGTTCGGTCCTATGCACTAAAGGCTCAGTTATGATAGGAACATAATGGGATACAATATCAGACTAAAAATAAATGCTTCCTAAATGTTCATTTCTATTCAACTCCCAAAATTCTAGGGGGGAACCCAGCGCTAGCCTCCCACTGTATGAACACCTGCTATGTATACTCCACACTGTACATGAGAGAAACATGTATTGAGAAAGTGTACTTTGAAAATGAAAAGCAGTACAAGCACACACGTGGAATTCAACTTACCCGGCATGGATGGTGTCACAGACTGAACGATCCCTCCCATAGGATCCGGAACCTCCATACAATACCAAAAAAACACAGGACAACAATGACATTTGTAACATAACAGCTGGCCTCGCTGAATTGAGCCCCCCCCCCCTCCCCCGTCATTACTTTTCACTGACATTCTTGTACCATAACCCCCCCCCCCCCCTCCCCCCCCCAGCCCTAGCTGGACACCCAAATATCAGTAAGTTGAAAAAATGAAATTCAACTTACCAGGCATGGATGATGTCACAGACCGAAAAAGACCACCGAGTTTGTTCTCTCTCAGGTTGGATCCGGAAACGCCACATACTGTTTGTTCATGGTTGCTCTCTCTCTCTTTCCACAAATGCACGCACACACATACACACACACACACACACACACACAAGAAAAAAGAAGCTACAGGTGAATACAGATCATAAAAATAAATGTATATTTTATTATACATAAATTGACTGGTGTACACACACACACACACACATGAAATTCAACTTACATGGGCATAGTAGTCACGATCTAAAAAGATCCAGAGTTCCCTCTCAGGTTGTATACGGAAGCGCCACATACTGTTTGTCCACGGATGCTCTCTCTCATTCCACAAATGCACACACACACAAACATACACACACACACACCCTAGAAAAAAGAAGATACAGGTGAATACAGATCATAAAAATAAATGTATAATATAAATTGACTGGTGTACACACACACACATACATGAAATTCAACTTACATGGGCATAGTAGCCCCGATTGGAAAAGACCCCACCCTTCCCCCCGAGTTCGTTCCCTCCCCGGTTAGATCTGGAAGCGCCAGAATAACATTTCAACTCCACGCACACACATATACATCGAGTGTGAAGCTCCACTACAACACCACAAAAACACAGACAACGACAACGACAATAACAATACATATTACAACTTTTGGGATGTTCAGGGAGGGGGAGGGGGAGGGGGGGGGAGCAGCCACAAATATCAAAGTCTGTGGTCCTTCACACAAAAGATTATGGAATATCAATGGGTGTGTTGTCATCTTTCTTCCACTCTCCCCCTACCTCATCCACCCGACTCTTGTTCTTCAATTCCCGCCTTCTCCGACTGCGAGGACGTCCAGAACTCGGAGCAGGAGGAGCCACTTCCTCTTCTTCATCACTGGAACCTGCTGCCTATTCGTGTTTCATCATTGGAAGACTCAGGTCCGGTATCCTCTCCTTCATCACTGGAAGACTCTGCTCCTGTCCCCTCATCTGCGTAATCTGGGTCGGTGACTGCATTCACATCTGGTCCTAGTAGTATATGTGGTAAAAACTTTTTTTAATTTTTTTGAAAATTTGAATTTGTTCAAAAAACCACAAGCCACTTTGAAATCTCAAAACTCAATGAAATATATATATATATATATATATTATAGCTAAACAGCTTACTCTATCTCAATATAGCTATAAATAAGTCCTTTCCACAACAGAAGCTTGCTATTTTTCAAGAGAAATACAAGAGAAAGACAAGCTTACCTCATCATCTTCTTGACTCCCATTTTCAGTATCAGAGTTGACGGGGTCTGGTCCACCAACCCTGATACAGGGCCTCCTATAGCCCTAGATGTCGTCTCCCTTCTCTCCGCTTGATCCTGAGTCGCTAGAGTCAACATCAAGCAAGTCTAAAACTTGCACCGCATTGTAACTTCTAGACGCCATCTTCCAAAAAATGACTTTGAAAAAAAATTTTTTTTGCATAGTTACCGGGGTCACACGACACGCTCACTTTTTTCCAATGATGTAATAAGCA